>Ga0307509_10003864_pt1 | contig 22192 bp, 12 predicted proteins | sample 10_EM_MG_FD_202245 | JGI IMG/M metagenome (GOLD analysis project Ga0307509, IMG submission 202245) | Populus trichocarpa ectomycorrhiza microbial communities from riparian zone in the Pacific Northwest, United States - 10_EM | ecosystem: Host-associated > Plants > Roots > Unclassified | place... | reverse complement strand
AATATAAAATAAATAGAAATACCGTCTATTCCTATATAAATATTAAGTCCCTGAATTTCTGTGATGTTTTGAATAAATTGATAATCCACATTAGAATTATCAAAAAATATATAGATTAAAAGAGAAACACATAAATTAAGTATAGATATAAACAAACTAAAAGTTTTTATATCGTTTATTCTATTACGATTTATACTTGATAAAAATATTATACCTAGTAAAGGTAAAAGCACTAATGAATATATTAACATTAATGTATAAAGATTTTTTATTTTATACGTGAACAGCAGATTGTTTTAAATTGACAACTTGATGTATAATATAATTTACTAATTTTTTTAATTTTTAATCCAAGGACTTCAATTTTTCAAGCTCAATAACATTTTGATGATGCCAATTAAAAATACTCTGTGAATATTATTTACATATAAATTCAAAAAAATTTTTTTACTTCATACTTCATGAAACCTTTAAATAAAGTATTTAAGGAATAAGTACTTAATTTATTAGGAATATGAAGCCCAAAAATTATATTATTAATATATTTATAAACTGTAAGTAATAATATGATAATATTAATTAAAAATCAGATTTATAACAGACAGAAAATAAATATACCTTTAGCACATATTATACAACTTAAATATAAATGGACTAGAAATTATATACTTTATTTTATTATAGCATATGTTATAAAAAATAAACAAAAAGGAAGTAATGTACTTTTCAAAATACTTAAAAAAACTAAAAAATATATATCTAGTATATTTTAATATAATATACTTAAAAATTAATGTAAATAAAATTATGAATGTAAAAAACGTATCAAGGTAAGGTATACTACATTCATTATGTAATTATATAAATTAATCTATTCAGTTCTTGATCAAAAAACATAAATAATAAAATAAACAGAGTGAAGATAGCAATCGAAAAAGATAAATAACTAGACATACTAATATTTTTTTGCAAAATAAATAATTTACTTTTATACGTTTCAAACTTTAATTTATATATACTTTTTTCAAAAAACATAAATTTTACTAAAACTAAATAATAAACTGCACTAATTACACTTGTTAATATAGCAACAAAAGTTATAAAAAAATACCCTTTATCCAGAGCTGCAACTAATACCATCTGTTTACCAAAGAATCCTATTAAAGGCGGTATACCTATAAAAGAAAACAGAGTTAAAGATAAACTAATTGCAAGTATAGGATTTATATAAAAATAACCTTTTAATTGAGTTATAAATTGTATAGGTGAATAATTATCAGTTTTAATCTCTATATTATTTTTAAGAACATAAAAATATAAATTAGAACCTATGGTTATTAAAATAACAAATGCATTTAAATTAGACAATGAATATTGTATTATATAAAAAAATAAAGCTCTAGAAGACTCTAAAGTATTAATAGATAAAGCCAAAAGAATAAAGCCTAGATGAGATATAGTACTATATGCAAACAATCTTTTAATTCTATATTGTACAAGACCTAACATTGATCCTATTAAAAGAGATAGTACAGAAGATAATATAATATTATTTAATCAATATAAGTTTTTTATATTGCTATCTGTATAAAATGTAAATTCAAATAATAAAATAAGTATAGAAATTTTTGCTATTATTGCAACAAATGTAGTTACATTTGTTGGAATTGCATCATAAACATCTGGACTTCAAAAATGAAACGGTGCAGATCCTATTTTAAATAAGAATCCTACAGACATTATAACTAAAGGAAGTTGAATATAAGTATATTCCGTATATATATCTGCGTAAATATTGGTTACATGTACACTTTCATATAAAATATTATTAGCTAAAGCATTAGAAATACTATTTATCATATATATATTTTCTAAACTAGTGTTTCCTGTATTTATGTATAATAAACTTATTCCTAATAAAATAATACAAGAAGATAATCCACCTAATAAAAAATAAGTTAAACCTGCATTTATAGAAGATTCAGAATTTCTATGTATAGAACATAATAAATATAATCCGTAACTTTGTAATTCAATGGATAAAAATATAGATACTATATCATAACTACATAGTAAAAAAATAGCACCAGTTAAACAAAATAATATAATTAAAGGGTATTCTATTATTCTATATTCATAAGTCATCATATTTATTTTGTTTCTATAATTATTACGTATATCAAAAGAACTGTTCCTTTTTTTATACACATTCCCTTCTATATCCTGTTTCAATTTTTCTACAAAAGGATTCATCTTTCTTAGATAAAAAGAATTCAAACCAATTATAAACGTACTTAAAATTAAAATAAATAAAATAAAAAAAAAACTATGAGTTTTTAACATAAATAGACCTCCATATAAAATTAATCCTTCATGGATAAAATTTATATTGATATTCATTGACAAAACAACCAATGAACTTATTAAAGCAAGAATGGTCATCCTGCTAAATAAAATTGAACTGTCTCGATTATTAGTTACGGCAGTAGATAATAGAAGTATTATAATTGAATATATTAACATTATTGAGTTTTTAAATAAAGTAAGTATTTTTCTAAAGATACTGATTGTATTACAATAGGCATACCACTATGATATATACCACATATTTCTGAACATTGTCCATAGTATGTTCCTTCTCTGTTTCCAAATACAGATACTTGACTATTTTTATATGGATAAGCATCACATTTCAAAGCTAGACTAGGGCAAGCTAAAGAATGGATTACGTCAGTAGATGATACATTAAATCGCGCATGAGATAAAGTAGGTAAAATTATTCTGTTATCAACTTCTAACATTCTTAATCTTCCATCTTCTAGTTCTGATTCATTTATCATGTAAGAATCAAATGAAATTAATTCATCTTCACTATTAAGAAATTCTGGGAATTCATAACTTCAATATCATTGATGCGCTTCCACTTTTACTGTTAAATCAGTTTCTGTTACATCGTCTGTTATGTATAATAATTTAAAAGATGGAAAAGCTATGACAATTAATATAATTGCAGGAGTTATAGTTCATATTAATTCTATTAAGGTACCATGTATTATATAAATATGGCTAAATTTTTCGCCTACAAAATTATATACTATAGAAGCCATAATTCATAATACAGCAAAAAGTATTACAAATAAAAAATACATGATATAGTTATGTAGTTCAATTAAGGCTTCCATTTGAGGGCTCCCAGAATCTTGGAAATAGAGACCTCAAGGTTTAGGTGTATCACAGGTATAAATGGATAGTGGAATAGTCATTAAATTTCAAATTATGAAAAGGAGGATCTGTTTATTAAAATAAAGTATAATTTGAAAAGATATCTTAACACATATAAAGGGTTTAATCCTGATAAACTTAGTATAAATAGTATCTTACAATTGAAAAGTATAATAGCAAGGAAATTAAATCAACTTACAATTATAGAATAATAAGTTCAATTTATTAATAGCCTACTCTAGGGCATTTTTTCATATGTATAATTAATATGAACTATATAAAAAAAATACATATATATCTACACGTCATATAAACAATATTAATTACAAATATAGTAATAAAATATTAAAAATTATACATTTCATAATATATATACATTATGAACCTCAATAGTATATAAATATATACAAAAATAATCAAACTATATCCACAAAATGTCAGTATAATATTCCAGATTCAAATCCTAAATGATGATTATCTGTTAAGTGATAGGCTAAAATTCTTCAAAACCCTGCAGCTATAAATATTGTACCTATAATTACATGTAAACCATGAAATCCTGTACCAAAATAAAAACAAGAACCAAAAATACCATCACTAATAGTAAATGATGATACGCTGTATTCTAATCCTTGTAAAGCAGTAAAAAGTATAGCTAATATTATAGTATAAATGAGACCATATAAAGTATTAGCTCTATTTCCTTCAATTAATGAATGATGAGCATATGTTACGGTAAGTCCAGATGACAATAAAATTATAGTATTTAATAAAGGTAACTCAAAGGGATCTATAGCTTGTATACCCATAGGAGGTCATTCTGCACCTACTTCTACATCAGGGCTAAGAGCACTATGAAAATAGGCTCAAAAAATAGCCAAGAAAAAAAATATTTCTGAGATTATAAATAACACTATACCAATATATATACCTTTTTGTACCGCTAATGTATGATTACCTTTATAGGTTCCTTCAGAAATTACATCTCTAAATCATAATGTCATAGAATAACATACTAGACATAAAGCTGGAAAAAAAATGTATTCACTAGTTAAAAAATTGTGCATACTTAATACCCCTGAAGTTGTTAATACTAATAGTGAAAGACTAGTAAGTATAGGTCAAGGTGAAGGGGATACTAAATGGTAAGGATGTGCTTGGTAACTTGAAATAGAAGTTTTTACTTCCAATAAAGGTTTAACATTCATAATAAATTAATATAATAATAAAGAATCAGATATCTGACATTAAACCTCAAGGAGATGCTATGCTAAAAAATAAAATATGAATTTTCATTTTTTTCAAGATTAGACTTTATTCTTGTTAATATAATAAAATACTTTTATATTAACAAAAATTGTTAACTTCATTCAGTTATACTATCTAAAAAAGTGCATACCTAAAGAACATATAGTAGACAACTTAGGCAAAACATTAATTAAATACAATTATTTTATTATGCTTTTTAAGTATAATAAAAAACAAACTAATTAAACCTATAAAGATTAACTCATTTGTTATCATAGAATTTAATACGAAAATGTAAAGTACAAGACCAGATAAAATATATAAGGCATACGTTGTAATAAGACCTGAATCTAGTTTAGATAATTTATTCCCTACATAAATTAAACTAATTTCTAAACCATATGGTCCTAAATATTCCACCGATCCTTTATCTAAAACTTTGGTAGATTGTCCCCCTAACTTTAATATAACTTCTGAAATAAATTTGTTATAAAAAAGTTCTATAAATAAACGTTGACTAAATAAATTTACAAAATTAATTTTTACAATCATTATACTTTTTTTTACTAAAAATATTAGGTCATAATATCATGTATTATTACAAAATACAACTAAGAATTTATATCTGTTATCATAAATTAAGAATAGGAACATTGATAATATTATTGCTAAATTAAGATTAGCAAAAATAGAATTTACTAAAAAAAAATAAAATTCTGGTATTATTAAATAACTAAGTAAAAAAATAAATAAAAATAAATTATTTAGATAACCATTGAAATAAAAAAAGGAAAGTATAGTTATTATTATAGGTAATATTTTTATACTAAAAGGTAAAGAAAATTCAGTTTGCAACATTATTTCATGTATAGGATGTATAAAAATACTATTATCTGAGAACAAATCTGAACCTAAACCTATAAATAAATCTTTAGATACGTATCCAAAAAAAATAGAAAATATAGCTAGTATTATCAAGGGTATAATCATATATAAATCACCTTCATGTGCTTTTTTATAATCGGTCATATAACCGTTAGGTGTACCTATGAAAGTTAAATATAAAATTTTTATAGAATATAAGATAGTAAAAGTAGCACCTATTAAAGCTAAAAAATATACTACTTTAGATGCATAAAAAAATTGACCATATGAAGATTCTAAAATAAAGTCTTTTGAATAAAACCCTGACATAAATGGTAATGCTATTAAACTAAGTGAAGCTATTAACATTACTGTATATGTTAAAGGTAAAAATATTTTTAATCCTCCATATTTTCTAAGATCTTGATTATCAGATACAGCATGAATCACTGAACCTGCACCTAAAAAAAGTAATGCTTTATAAAAAGCATGATTTATTAAATGAAATAAAGATACATTATATGAAGATAATCCTATGGCTAAAATCATCATACCTAATTGACTCATAGTAGAATAAGCTATAATTTTTTTTATATCCTCTTGATAAAATCCTATCAAGGAACTAGACATAGTTGTTATACCTCCTAATCATAAACATATAAGCAATACAGTATCACTATATTCTATTAAAGGAGATGTTCTTATTAATAAATAAACTCCTGCTGTAACCATAGTGGCAGCATGTATTAAAGCAGATACTGGTGTAGGACCTTCCATAGCAAAAGGCAATCATACATGTAAACCTAATTGAGAACTTTTTGCCATGGCACCTATTAATAAACACAAGCCTATAATAGTTATTGTATTATTGTTAATATAAGGAGATAAAGAAAAAATTGTGTAATAATCTATGTTACCAAATGTTCATAATATTGCAAACATTCCTATGGTCAAAAAACAATCTCCTACTCTATTAGTTAAAAATGCAGAAATAGAACTTTGATTAGCTGCTATTCTAGTAAATCAAAAACTCACTAATAAATAAGAACATATTCCTACACCCTCTCAACCTACAAACATAACCAAAAAATTATTTCCTGTAACTAATATAACCATCATAAAAGTAAACAGACTTAAATAACTAAAAAATCTTTGATTATGTGGATCATTACTCATATAACTTATAGAGTATATGTGAACTAAGCTGGATACTATTAATACAGGTATTAACATAGATACCGTTAAAGAATCAAAATTAAAACTTCAAAATATAATAAAGGATTCAGAATCTATTCATTTAAATAACTTAATTTCAACAGGTATAGAATTTAAGCCTACTTCCATAAAAATAAATATAGATAAAAGTGTAGTAAGAGAAATAGATATGCAAGTAATTCAATGGGTACCCTGTACTCCTATTTTCCTACCTAAAAATCCAGGTAGTAGAGAACTTAATAAGGGTAATAAGATTAAAGTTAGGTACATATATATAATCTTTTTTAGAACTAAACTTATCTTTACCTATGAAATATATTATTTATAGTTTGATGCTTTACTAGTTTATCTTCTTCCATACCACTTAATGATTATCCAAATTTATTATGAGTATATACTATTAATAAAAACTGTATAAATAAATTAGAAAATTATTCTTAATTTATAGTATATAAAAATATTATATACTATAAATTATTATGTATTTATAGATTTATTGTCTAAATTTATAACTATAGCACCTACCATGGATAATAATAATATAAGCAAAGATAAGATTAACCATAAAGATATGTTAGTATATATTACATTCCCTATAGCTACTATATCTATATTTTCAGTTAAAAATCCTTCTCAGGTATCGTGGTTAACATACACCGAATCTTCTTTTTTATCCGTATTTAATCAGACACTCATATTAAGAATAGGATTAAGTAAACCTATTCCTAATAAACTACCTAAAATAAGATTATTCATAGTTTCTGTTTGTAATTCTGAAATCCTAATATCTATTAACATTAATATAAATAAAAATAAAATAGATACTGCACCTATATAAACTAATAAATAAGATATACCTATAAAATATATTCCTATAAGTAAAAGATATAAAGATACTAGCAAAAATAAACCTATAAGATACAATATGGATAATATGGGATTTTTACTAAGAATTACAAAAATACCAAATAAAAGGAATGTAACTTCTAATATACTTATAGTGAATATTAATCCTTCGTTTAAATTATTAGTAGTTAATATAAATAACATGAATAAAAAAAGTTCCTTTAAAGGAAAATAAAAGATGTTTTTTCTATAATATTTGAGCTTGATGTCTTTATAATAATATACTATAAAAGTATATTATTATATAAAAAATAAAATAAATATAAGATCAATACTAAAAAAAACAAAGAGTTCTAGATACTAAATTTATAAATAATACATTGAATTAAAGATTAGTGAATTTAATTCTTAATTTCTTCATGAGCCCACAGAACGATTTGAACACTGAACTTTTACTCACGCTTTCTGCTCTAGCCAATTGAGCCATAGGACTTTTTTTAGTATTAATCAATAAATTATTTAACTCAATTATAAGTTATTTTATCATAATAGACGTTTCAAGTCTTTTATGTAATAATCGTTTTGTATTTTATTTGTTAAGTCTTGAAATATTTATTTTATTTTCGATATAAGATATAAAAGGTGTTATTAATAAAAAATATAAAAAATAAAGTAAAGTAAATGTCTGACCTAATTCTATATAAGGACTTTCTACATGTTTTGCACCTAAAATCATTAACCCTATAAATATGGCAACAAAAATATAAAAAGTTACTTTACTTACAGGTCTATATTGAAAACCTCTAATTTTATTAGTATCTAAAAAAATCATAGATATTATAATCAAAATAGCTGCAAACATAGCTATAACTCCTAAAAGTTTATTAGGGATAGATCTTAATATAGCATAAAATGGTAATAGATACCATTCAGGTACTATAGCTGGAGGGGTTTGCATAGGGTTAGCCATAACATAATTTTCACTATCTCCTAGAACATTAGGAGCAAAACAAACTAATCCAGATAATATAAAAATAAAGATAAATATTGTAATTAAATCTTTAAATATATAATAAGGAGAAAATGTGATTCTATCCACATAATTTCCTATACCTAAAGGATTTCCTGATCCAGCTTTATCATGTAAAGATATTAGATGTAAAAGTACTAATACGGCTAATACAAAAGGCATTACATAGTGAAGAGAGAAAAACCTATTTAAGGTAGCATTATTTACAGAAAAACCTCCTCATATAAATTCGACTATATCTTGTCCTATTCATGGTATAGCACTCATTAAATTAGTAATAACTGTGGCTCCTCATAAACTCATTTGACCGTAGGGAAGTACATATCCTAAAAACCCTGTAGCCATCATTACTATGAATATAACAGTACCAATTATTCAAACTAAGGCTCTAGGTTTTTTATAGGAACCATAATATAGCCCTCTACCAATATGAAGATAAACTAAGAAAAAAAAAGCTGAAGCAGTATTAGCATGTAAATATCGTATTAATCACCCATTTTTTACATCTCTCATTATATGTTCCACAGAATTAAATGCTTCTAAAACATTCGCATTATAATGCATAGCTAATGTTACACCTGTTATAATTTGTATTACTAAACAAAAAGCTAATAAGGAACCAAAGTTTCACAAATAACTTATGTTAGATGGCTGTGATGCATCTATTAAATAAGAATTTAATAATTTTAATATAGGATGTCTCTTTAAAATTCTCATAGTATTCTATATAATATTATCCTGATACTTTTTTTTATTATTTAATTAACAATGTATTTTATAATTTATTTTATTCTAAAATAAAAATATTTCATGGAATGCTTTTTCTATTCAATATACAAAAATGCAAACATCCTTTTATGTACTATATTTAATTAGTTATTAAGTATGATACATAAATAATTTATATTTGAAATATATTACGCAATATTTTTTCTTATATTAATGTAAATCTAAAGCATCTTTTATATACCCGCATGTTAATACTACAAATACTTGAGCTTGAATAAAGGCTATAGCTAATTCTAAACCAGAGAAAGCTATAATAAATGATAAAGGTAATAGACCTAATATAAAAAATAAAATACCTGAACTCATTATTTTAAAAGTAAATCCACTTAATATATTCAATAACATATGTCCAGATAACATATTGGCTGCTAATCTTAGTCCTAAAGATACATTTCTAGCTAAATATGAAAGAAATTCTACTAACACTAAAGCAGGAACCAAAGCTAAAGGAGAACCTGCTGGTACAAATAATGAAAAGAAAACCAGTTTATGTTTTTGTAATCCTAAAAGAGTAGCACCTAATACTATAGTAAAACTAATAGAAAATGTTATAACAAAATGACTAGTCGTAGAAAAACTGTAAGGTACCATTCCTATTAAATTATTAATAAGAATAAACATAAATAAACTTAATATAAAAGGATAATATATTTGACCAGTAAATTTATTAATTTGATTGGTTACTATGCTAAATATCGTATCTTGAATACATTCTTTACTTAGAACTCAATTTTTTAAATAAATATGGCCATTCTTTTGTGTCATACTATTTAACATAATTATTATCACAAAACTAATCGCTAAATATTCTGTTATATTAGTAATAGAGAAATGTATATTATTAAATATAGGTATGTTTAATATTAATAAATCTCTTATTTCAAATTGACTTAAAGGATTTTGTGTAATGTAATTATTCAAAAAAATAAAATATTTGGATATTTCTGATTTATAATTATGTATAATAAAACCCTAAATATAGAATAATAAAGCATATTATGCTTTAAGAGTAATAATTTCATAATAGTATATAAAACTATTATTCTATGTAAGAAATTATACTCTAGCAGAGATAATAAATAAGAGGATCGAACTCCTAGTCTTTCGTGTGTAAAACGATTGCTTTACCAATTAAGCTAATTTATTCGTCCAATGGAGAATATCCGATTCGAACGGATGTAGTAATTTTACTAGATAAGTTTCAAGCTTATTGCTTTAAGCCATCTCAGCCAATTCTCCCTGAATATCAAGAGTACCTAGATTTGAACTAGGAATTTAAAGTTTGAAGCTTCACATTTTAACCGTTAAACTATACTCTTTGTATGGAAAAGAGATGATTCGAACATCTAAGTGTTTATACACAATATTTAGCAAATATCTTATCCTACCCATGATGACTTTTCCTTCAGGTTAAGTCGGCTTCGATCCGACATATATTTTCGTGACAAGAAAATCGTTTACCTATTAACTATTAACCTAGATATGGCTAACCGAATTTGAATCGGTACAAATCGTTTGGAAGACGATTGGTCTACCAATTAACCTATAGCCATTAAAATAAAAAATAATTAATTATTAGATAAAAAAGGAGTACAAAACTTTTTAGTAGGTTTAAATTAAATAAAATTTTAGATAGTATTTATATCTTGTAGAACAAAATTTTATGATTTTTCCAAGAATTGAACTTGAACCATACTCTTATCAAAAGCACACTCTACCTATTAAGCTAAAAAATCTTACAATATAAAACTACTAATAATTTTCACAATAGATTGCTATCAGATTATTACGATTCGAACATAATTTCTCCTCTACCCAAAAGAGGCGCCTAACCAATCCGGCTCTAATCTGTAATTTTACTGTAAAAATTAAGATTAAATAAATTTTACTTTACAAAGTAAGTTTAAGTAAGGTTTACCCTTTAAAATTATAATCTATTTTATAACAAAAATACAATATAATGAAATATGTATTAAAGTGAATATAGGACTCGAACCTATAAATTAACATTCGAAGTGTCGAGTTATACCATTTAACTAATTCACCAAGCCTTCAGAATGATTCGAACATTCAACCTTAATATTAACAGTATTCTGCTCTACCCTTGAGCTATGAGGGCTAAATAATATCAGATATATTAAAATATATTGTGTTTATAGTTAATATTCTTTCTTTTTATTTTTGTTAACTTTTTTTAATTCTAAATCAGATACATCAATCCCGTGCAACTTCCACTACACGAACCGTATTTCGACTTAACACCAATTGAGATCATACATACGAAAACTATATACAACATATTACTATACTAATTTAAATAGAAGTTATATCATACATAGTTAAACTTATTGCACATACCCCTTTCAGCGCCTGACGAGTAGTTAGTACCTATCTAAGATAAAATTCACCGTAACAAGCTGATTTACGATTACTAGTAATTCCTGTTTCATGTAGTCGAGTTACAGACTACAATTCATCTCTTATTTTAAGGTTTAGCTAAAATTTACAATTTTACATCCTTTTGTCTAATTATCTGTGGCACGTCTATAGCCCACAACTAAGTCAAGGTCATGATGACTTGTATTAATCCCAAAAAAAATATTAATATTAAATATTAGTAGGGTTTATGTTAATTCAATCCGAAAAAAAATTCAGATTATCTCTCACGATATTAACTAAAAACAGCCGTGCAACGCTTGTATTAATTATAAATAATTAATATTCAAGTTGTGGTAAGGTTTTTCGAGGGTTATCGAATTAAATAACATACTTCACTACTGGTTTTAGAAACGGTCTAATGATTTCAATTTCTACATTGCCGAATTACTCATGAGGTGGAATGCTTACACTTTCATTTATAGATATAAACACAAGAATAAAGAACCTTTGTGTTTTTTTTTACCTATGGCATTCATCATTTTCTGTAAGGACTATTAGGGTCTCTAATCCTATTCGATATCCTAACCTTCGTACCTCAACGTCAGTTGTTATAGAGGTTTGTTTGTACCTTTACCAGTCCCTAAAGTATTTACATATTCTATCTCTACACTTTAAATACTAAAAGCCTCTTCTATAAAACTCTAGTCAAGTTCAACAATTAAATTATTTTAATCTAAATAAGCATAATTCATTTCTTATTTTTCCTTACTGTCTAGGTACCCTTTAAACCTAATAAAGACGAATAACACTAGTCTATATTGTATTACCGCGACTGCTGGCACAAAATTTGGTCGAGACATCATATATATAAAAAATTGTCTTTAGTCATTATTTTATATAGAAAAGGAAGAGTAACAGTGAAAACACTGTTTTCCTTATTTTTCCTCTAAGTTGCTGGTTCAGTCTTTCGACTATTGACCAATATTCCTCACTGCTGTACTGTACGTATTGGGGTTTTTTCAGACCCAATGTGATTGATAAACCTCTCAGTTTCAATTACGGATTTAAAGGTTAATTCTCTCAAGCCATTACCTTAATAAAAATATCCGAAATAATTATAACATCTTTAATCATAATATATAATATTACTATAAGTGATGAATAATATTAATTAATATTCATCAACTCATATGGCATTTAACCATTAATTAAAGGTAGAAAATTATTATTTTCTCACCTGTATACCACTTTATCGTATTAAAAAGATAACGTAGGATTAGCATGTGTCAAGCACTTAGATAGCGTTCAATCAGAGCCATCATCAAACTCAATTACTATTATTATGTCGACATAACTATTATATATATACAAATAAATGATATATATAACCTTTACATAGATTCGAAATATTCTAAATTTTTATTATTATTATTTTTAATATAAAGGTTTAACCATGAATAACAAAGACAATTCCTCTCCCTTTTTTTTATCTAGTTATTTTATTACCCTAAAGTAATTATATAATAAAAGAGCTTTGTTTTTGCTTTGAATATATTGTTAATGCTTTTTTACCTAATTCAAATACTAATCCCCCTGTTAAGAGTAAAAAAAATATTAACATTATTAGTAATCCATATGCACTATTGTTATATGCACTTACAGTATAAGGGTATATTAGCAATATTTCTAAATCAAATAATAAAAATAATAATGCAAAAATAAAGAAGGAAATAGTAAATTGAGTTCTATTTTGACCTAAAAATGAATGAAATCCACATTCAAAAGCAGTTTTTTTTTCCATATATGGATTATGAGATGAGAATAAAAAATTGATAGTTAACAAAAGAACAGCTACAATGATTATAAATAGAATATAGAATACAAAACTATTCATGGTTAGAATGATAAAATTTAAATCAACTAGGACAATATCCTATATGTATACGGTTTGTAATATAAATTAGGATCATAGAATTTTAAGAATCAATTCTAGTTTATAGAAAATAGTTAAAGTTTAACATTATGTATTTTAATTTTTCCTCTACAAAGATAATTTTTGTAGTATTAATAATATTATTTGAAATAAATAACATTATCTGAAAGAGATTATTTTTTTTATTGTACTAAGGTTATAAAAAAAATCTAGGTAATTCTATTTTTTTTACTTATAGCATTAGATGTAAATAATGTATTTTTATAGTCTTATTTAAATTCATTAGATATTATATTAAATATACATTATATATTATTATGTTATATAAAAAAGATATACAAGGTATAACTAAAATAATAGCTATAGTTAAAGGCAATAATTCTGTTCAACAACATGACATTAATTTATCAAATCGTAGTCTAGGATAACTAGCTCTAATTAATATAAATAAAAATACTAAAGTAAAAGATTTTAGACCTAAATTTAAAGGATAAAGTATACTCAATATACTATTATTTGATAATAGTTCAGATATATATCTTACATTAGATAAAATATCATTATTTATATTAACTATATTTGTATATTCATTATTGAAGTTTTCATATGCCAATTCGGGTTTATAAATATATACCTGAATATTATCTAATAATGTGCTTACAAATGTATATAATATATTTACAATAGGATATGTAAATTCTAATATAGTATCTAATAAACCTAATATTTCATACCCTCCTAAAAAAACTATACTAATTAAAATACAGATTAATATTATACTAGCATATTCTGCCAGAAAAAAAAAAACAAATATACCTGCAGCATGTTCTGTCATAAATCCACTAACTAACTCTGATTCTGCTTCTGCCAAGTCAAAGGGTGCTCTATTTGTTTCTGCTACTGCGGCTATATAAAAGATTATATATAATGGAGGTACTAGGAAAAAAAAATAACTAGATTTTTGTATCTCTACAATGATACTTAAATTAAATGTTCCACTTAAAAAAACTAAAACTAGTAAAGCAGAACTTAATATTAATTCGTAACTAATTAATTGAGCAGTACTTCTAAGAGAACCTAAAAAAGCATATTTAGAATTAGCAGATCAACCTGCTAATAATATACCATAAGTAGCTAATGAAGATACAACTAGCATATATAGTAAACCTAAATTAAAATCAGATATAGCTATACCAGGTCCATATGGTATCATAGCATATCCATATAAAGAAAAAAGTAAAGTAATAATAGGTCCTAAAAAAAATAATATAATATTAGCTTGAGTAGGTGTAATATATTCTTTAATTAATAATTTTAATGCATCGGCAAATGGTTGTAAAAGCCCATATATACCTACTAAATTAGGCCCTAGTCTTCTTTGCATACTAGCCATAGTTTTTCTTTCGGCAATAGTGACAAAAGCCACAGATAATAATATAGGTAAAATAGTGACAACTACGTATATTATATGGAATAAAGTATTAAAATATATAAAGAATAAATAAATAAATAAAAAAAAGCATAAGATGTTATGATGCTCTATAGTTCATATCATTATAACATAATTTAAATATACAAAAAGAAGACATATAAAGTTGTACCATGTCTATATAATAAATTGCTGAGTTAGATTTTTATTATATTTCTATTTTTTAATCCTACATAGTTTTTACTTTATAACATGTCTATCTAACCTATTTATATTTAAATATGAAAGAAAGATCTTAAAAAAAATTGGAATATCTCTTCAAATGATAATTCACTATTAGAAGTGTATATAAAATTTCTAAAAACTGATAGATTGTCTTCATCTAAAAAATTCGTGTGATAAGCAGATTCGTAAGCTTTATACAAATCATCTAAAATCACCAAATTTTAGTTAAAAATTAAAGTAAAAAAAATCTATTCTTTAATTATATTTATTATCTCATACTTAATTTAGTAATATAAAGAATAAAACGGTTATTTATTTTAATTATGACATAATAGGTAAATTAATAAATGAATGAGGTTTAGGGGGGCTAGTTAAACATCATTCAATACTAGGGTAGGATCTGTTTAAAAAATTTCTCAAATAATCTGTAAATAACTTAGGACTAGATCAAGGATATTTGCTTACAACTTTACCTAAAGTTAATTGAAGATATAATAAATGTAAAAATAAAAGAGTAGCTATTACAGAGATAATAGACCCAAAACTACTGATTAAATTTCATCCTGCAAAAGCATCAGGATAATCACTAATTCTTCTAGGCATACCTTGTAAACCTAAAAAATGTTGAGGGAAAAATGTAATGTTTACTCCTATAAATAAAATTCAAAAATGTATTTTACCTAATGTTTCATCATAAGATAATCCTAATATTTTTGAAGATCAGAAATATCATCCACTAAATAACCCAAATACAGCTCCCATACTTAAAACGTAGTGAAAATGAGCTACCACATAATAAGTGTCATGGAAAGCTATATCTAATGAAGCATTAGCAAGTACTACACCACTTAAGCCTCCTATTGTAAACATTATTATAAATCCTAAAGAAAATAACATAAAAGAAGTTAATTTTATACTACCTCCGTAACATGTAGCTAATCAAGAAAATATTTTTATACCTGTAGGAACAGCGATTATCATGGTAGCAGCTGTAAAATAAGCTCTTGTATCCACGTCTAAACCTACAGTATACATATGATGACTTCACACTATAAATCCTAAAATCCCTATAGACATCATAGCATAAACCATTCCAAGGTATCCAAATACACCTTTATTAGAACCTGCGGAAATAGTAGTACTAATTATTCCAAATGCAGGTATAATTAGCACGTAAACTTCTGGGTGTCCAAAAAATCAGAAGAGGTGTTGAAATAATATAGGATCACCCCCTCCAGCTACCTCAAAGAAAGATGTATTAAAATTTCTATCTGTAAGTAACATTGTAATTCCACCAGCTAAAACAGGTAAAGATAATAACAATAGTACTGCAGTAACAACTACGGCTCACCCAAATAATGTTACTTTATGTAATTTTATACCGGGGGATCTCATGTTTAATATAGTAGTAATAAAATTCATTGCACCTAACAATGAACTTACTCCAGCTAAATGTAAACCAAATATGGCTAAATCTACGCTTGGACCACTGTGACTTTGAATACCTGACAAGGGAGGATAAAGAGTTCAACCTGTACCTACTCCATTTTCTATATTAATCGCAAATAAGAACAATAAAAAACTAGGAGGTAACAATCAAAATGATATATTATTTAGTCTAGGGAATGCCATATCTGGCCCTCCTATCATTAGTGGCATTAAAAAATTACCAAATCCTCCTATTAAACCGGGCATTACCATAAAAAATATCATTACAATAGCATGAGCTGTAATTATACTATTATATAATTGATTATTAGCTATAAATTGTACACCTGGTCCAGCTAACTCTACTCTAATTAATACAGATAAAGATGTACCTACAATTCCTGCAAACAATGCAAAGATTATATATAAAATACCTATATCTTTAGCATTAGATGATCAAAACCATCTCTCCAATCACATAGACCTGGCAGAAGCCAACCTATGAGTTGGCTAATGATTATTATAACTATAATTTACTTTTAACTGTAAATATGAACACTTGTTGATTTTTGATGTATTTAATATTATAGTTAGATTAAATACCTACAATGTATTAAGAATAAGGGAGAATCGAACTCCATTACAATGATTTGCAATCAAATATTAGACCATCTAATACTTATTCTTTACTATGTTGGAGTGATTCGAACACTCATATATGAATATCAAAAATTCAGAACTTACCTGTTAGTCAACAACATATATATATTAGATTTATATAACCTGATTTATGTTATAAATAATTTAAACTACAATAAAAGCTATTTATATATTTCAGATTATTTAATATAGTATGTAAATATCTTTATTTTCTGTATTATTTATATATTTTACAATGATTTTTATAGCTATCAGATTTTCCTATGCAGTTAACATTTTATGTTATAAATCCAATTTCTTATAAACCCCATACAAGAGTTGAACTTGTACAAAAATATTAGAAGTATTATGCTCTACCAATTAAGCAAATGAGGAATATAATAGGAAGAAAAGGAATTGAACCTTCGATAGCATTGCTATTGAGTTTACAGCTCAACCCGTCATACCAACAAACGGAACCTTCCTTATAAATCCCAAGAGAGAAAATCGAATTCTCATTCTCAACGTATGAAATTGTAGTTTTAACCATTTAAACTATCTTGGATATTTTAGGAGAATACCCTGAATCGAACAGAGAACCTACTACGCCACAAGTAGCTGTTCTACCATTGAACTATATTCTCATGGTATGGGTAACAAGATTTGAACTTGCACGGTAAAACCATCCCGTCCTAAGCGGGATCCGACTACCAATTCCAGCATACCCATTAATAAAAAATACTATGTGCTTAAGGTAAGACTTGAACTTACAACCTAAACATCTTCAGAGTTCCGCTCAACCAATTGAGCTTCTTAAGCTATAATAATATATAATAGAATATTTAAATATAAATGTGAATATAAGACCTTCAGGACTTGAACCTGAATAATAATACTTAAAAGGTACATGTTTTACATTAAACCAAGGTCTCTTCTATAAATATTAAACAATGAATAAAACATGTTATTATACGTATACTTAAAATAGCAAACATCTTAATTTGTCACTTTTTATCTTAATATTATAGATATATTTGGAGAATTCAGGATTTGAACCTGAATTGTCGATATGCAAAATCGTAGTTCTACCAATTAAACTAAATCCCCTTTTCTGTTGTTTATTCTAATATATAACCTATAAGGGGATCGAACCCTTATAAAAACATTGAAAAAGTTTTGTCTTAACCATTGGACGAATAGGTTTAGATTTTTGTATTTTTTTTTACAGAAAAGGATTAAAAAATACAAAAATAAAGAACCTCCGATTCATTCATTTATTTTTGCCTCTCTAAGTTTTTTATTAAGTTTATTAGACTCTTCATCTAAATAATCCTCATTATTTTCCTTTTCTTAATCTTCATCCATCTCTTTAAGTATTTTTATTTTTGAATCAACCTCTATTATTCAATTAATAATAAAATGCAATTCTTATGTAAATTTTTCTTTCTTTTTATTATTTTTATAGATGATATGTTCATCATTTCCTGCAAAAAATTTTCTTATATTATCTAACTTAGTGATTTTTAAACTGAATCCATTCAATAATTTATTTATACATATTAATTTATTTTTCATATATCCGAAAAAGGAGTTGAACCTTTATGATGTAAATATCAACGAAGCTTAAGTTCGTCCTGTCTACCAATTTCAGCACTCGGATTAAGGTTAAAATGATTTGAACATTTATCTGAGCTATTATGAGCAGCTAGCTTTGCCAATTAAGCTACAACCTTTTATGTGGCAAAAGGATTTGAACCTTAATTTTTTGAGCATGAGTCAAAGATGTTAACCATTACATTAAACCACGTAAAAAATCATACTAACCCAGCCCTGTACAAGATTTGCACTTCTTTCAACCGATTACAAAACGGGTACATTACTATTATGCTAACAAGGCTATTATATAAATGAACAAATAAGTTATTAACTATAAACTATTTGTTTATTTATTTCTAATTTATTAGTGTAAAAATGATGTATATCTAGTATATTTATATGTTTATCACATATATTTCATTAGTTCTTTAATTAAAAAGCCTATTCTTATTTATGTTTTATTCTAAAACACTGAAAAAGTATTCTAAGATAAATATCGTGCCTATATATATTCAGCGCTTATTTCTAATTAATGTAGCTTTTTTGCTTTGCTTATCAAAATAAACAGCAAATATACCATGGATTAATATACCCAACTCCTTTCGTACGAAGGGGATGTTCTTATTTTACTTTTTTTCCCCTAGAAGATAGGAACCATACTGTCTCACGACGTATTTAACCCAACTCGTGTGGCTCTTTAATTGACGAACAGTCAAACCCTTCATGGCTCTTACATTCATGTGGATGAGCCAAGTCGACATCGAGGTGCCAAACAACGCACCCAATTTGTACTCTCTGGCGTCATTGGCCTGTTCAATTTGTTTATATAAAATTAATTTTATATTCCATTTTTTTCAAAATGGTTCAGACTATTTCTTTACTTTTTTTATACTTTTTTACTTTTTTTACTCTACTTTTTTATATAAAAATAATAACTTTATTAGGGATTTATAGTATTCATAATAACTTAAAAAGTATTATGAGAACTTTTTATCCCAAAAGATCCATTACGATTATAAGAATTTGCATTTATATAATCTAGAGTAGACTTTTGAAACCCTTTTGATAGCATAGAAGAATAACCTTGATTAGATGAAAAAATATTTTTCATTGTACCTATATAAGTTAATTTAAAAATAGATCTAGATGCTGTTAATCTTCTTGTTAATCTACCTTTTCCTTCTAATCGTATACCAATTATATGCATATTTTTTATATAATGAAATATATTTGTTTGTATACTTTTTATAGGTTCATACATAATATTGTTATATATTATATTTTTATAATTAAATTCAAAGGTTTCTTGTACTCATTTATTAGCATTGATTAAAAGTAGAGGGTTTATAGAAGGAATCTTACTTAAAGTAATAGCCCTTCTTAAAACTTTTAACACTCTTTTATTTCTATCTCTAAGTTTTCTTACAATAGCATCTATAAATACACCATTATCCATATGTAAATATTTTACATTAATTATATTTATTATAACTTTTTTATTATATATATTATAAATAATTTTATTTAAATTAGATATATTTAGCATATTAAATTTAAAAGTATTAAAATATAATTTAGATAAATATTTCTGATATAAATATACAATATAAAGTCTCTTTTTTATATTTGCGATTATTCCTTTATATAAGTAATTTACATTGTTATTGATATATTCATTATTATAATAATTATATATAGAATATAATTTTTCTGGGTTTTTTATTCACATAGTAGTGATTTTTTTTAAATTTTTATTCTGTGTAAACAACATTCTATAATTTTTTACACTTAAAGTTTGTTTAGTAGTTATTTTTTGCAAATCTTTGTTCTGTATTTCATGATTTTTTACACTTATAATTTGTTTATATAAATCAAATCATATTTTGTTTGTTTTACCTTCAGGTAAACCTTTTATTTTTGTAAATAAAGATTTTTGTATTCTTTGCAAGTTTTTATTGTGTATTATATAATTTTCTACGCTTAGAATTTGTTTATATAAATCAAATCATATTCTTTTTGATTTACCTTCAGGTAAAACATTTTTTTTTGTAGATAAAGGTTTTTGTATTCTTTTTTTTATTATTTTATTTAACTGTAATATTTTTTTTAAATAAAAATATTTTTCTTTGTTAAAAATATAAATATTCAGTATTATACTAGAAGCAGTATGTTTAATTTCAGGTTGACCTACAATAATTCTTTTTAAAGAATAGAATTTATTATATATTTTAAACTGACTTAAATTAAAATAACTATTTAATAGAATGTTTATTAATTTTTCATGTAAATAAGTATTTACATAATATTTATTAAAACTATAAATACTATTTCTTCATTCATTTACTGAAGGATTAAATTTATTATATTTAAATTTTGCTAAAATTTTTGAAAACTTAGTCATTTTTTTCATTCATTGAAAATCTATTATTGCATATGTAAAAAAGTATAATTTAGTACTGGAGTTATTATATCTATTAAAAGCAAGGTAAATTTGTTTTAATAAATGAGTCGTTTAACGCAAATTATAATAAAATAATTTATCATAAATTACGTTTCAAATATACTTTATAATATTTTTTGAAATTAATCCAGTTATATTCAATATTTCTAATATTGAAGGACTATATTTAATCCCTAGCGTAGCTTTATCCATTAATCCAAAACCTTTCCTTACTGTGTTTTGTGATCATATGCCCCGCTTACGCGACTGAAAGATTTGTAAATCAAACAGTAAAGCAAGATTAAGCCATTAAACTTCCAATTTACAATCGTATATTTGTAAATATATATACGATATATTATTAAAAAACTATTTTCCGCATAGTTTAAATCTTACTAAAAATAAAAAAAATTCTAATTTACAATAGAATATATATATGAATTATGTAAAAATAATACCAAAATATAATTACTAATTCTTAAAAAAAAATATTAAGTAATATTTTGGTCAGCATTCGCTTCCTTAATAAAATCCTAAAGATATTTTTTTTAATAAATTGTTCTATATTTATATAAATATATTATACTAATTAACATTAGATATACCCAGTTACTATTTATGGGATCTGTGCCCCGCATAAACTGTCTCCTAATAATTGTCATATTTATAAAGAATATAAATAGGTTTAAACCTTAGTTTTATATTTAATTAGTAATACTTAGAAAAACTTATATTGTTTTGAAAAACAATAAAGTATATAACTATACATGAGAAATAAAGGTGTTCCACATTTATTTATTGAAAGATAAATTATCTAAAAATAAATTACCTTATCCTCTAGAACTTTCACATATAGTCCAATAATTAGTAACAGTAAAGCTGCATAGGGTCTTCCCGTCTAACTAGAGG
>Ga0307509_10003863_pt1 | contig 22193 bp, 20 predicted proteins | sample 10_EM_MG_FD_202245 | JGI IMG/M metagenome (GOLD analysis project Ga0307509, IMG submission 202245) | Populus trichocarpa ectomycorrhiza microbial communities from riparian zone in the Pacific Northwest, United States - 10_EM | ecosystem: Host-associated > Plants > Roots > Unclassified | place... | reverse complement strand
GCGCCGTCTGCGGTGCTGCTGGCGCACAACGGCCTGCACCTGGACATCCGCATCGACCGCAGCACCGCGATCGGCGCGAGCGATGCCGCCGGCGTCAGCGACCTGGTGCTCGAATCGGCGCTCTCGACCATCCTCGACCTCGAGGACTCGGTCGCCGTCGTCGATGCCGACGACAAGGTCCAGGCCTATGCCAACTGGCTCGGCATCCTGAAGGGCACGCTGACCGAAGCGGTGAGCAAGGCCGGCAAGACCTTCACGCGCGGGCTGAACCCCGACCGCGTCTACACCGGGGCCGACGGCCAGCCCGTCACGCTGCATGGCCGCTCGCTGCTGTTCGTGCGCAATGTCGGGCACCTGATGACGAACCCGGCGGTGCTGTGGGGCGACAAGGGTCGCGAGATCCCCGAGGGCATCCTCGACGCCGTCGTCACGACGACGATCGCGCTGCACGACCTGCAAGGCCATGGCGCGAACGGCATCAGCAACTCGCGCAAGGGCTCAGTCTACATCGTCAAGCCGAAGATGCACGGGCCGGCCGAAGTCGCGTTCGCGAGCGAGTTGTTCGGCCGCGTCGAGCAGCTGCTCGGGCTGCCGACGGCGACCGTCAAGCTCGGCATCATGGACGAAGAGCGCCGCACCAGCGTCAACCTGAAGGCCTGCATCGCGGCGGCCTCCGACCGGGTCGCGTTCATCAACACCGGCTTCCTCGACCGCACCGGCGACGAGATGCACACCGCGATGCGGGCCGGCCCGATGATCCGCAAGGGCGACATGAAGAGCAGCGCCTGGATCCAGGCCTACGAGCGCAACAACGTGCTGGTCGGCCTGCAATGCGGTCTGCGCGGCAAGGCGCAGATCGGCAAGGGCATGTGGGCCATGCCCGACCTGATGGCCGCGATGCTGCAACAGAAGATCGCGCACCCGAAGGCTGGCGCCAACACCGCCTGGGTGCCGAGCCCGACCGCGGCCACGCTGCACGCGCTGCACTACCACCAGGTCGATGTGTTCGCGGTGCAGAAGGCGCTCGAGAAGACCGACTTCGCAGCCGAGGCGCCGGCGCTGCTCGAGGGCTTGCTGACGATCCCCGTCGCGAAGAAGGCCAAGTGGTCCGAGGCCGAGAAGCAGCAGGAGCTCGACAACAACGCACAAGGCATCCTCGGCTACGTGGTGCGCTGGATCGACCAGGGCGTCGGCTGCTCCAAGGTGCCGGACATCCACAACATCGGCCTGATGGAAGACCGCGCGACCTTGCGCATCAGCAGCCAGCACATGGCCAACTGGCTGCACCACGGTGTGGTCGGCAAGGCGCAGGTCAAGTCCACGCTCAAGCGCATGGCCAAGGTGGTGGATCGGCAGAACGCGAGCGACCCGCTGTACCAAAAGATGGGCGGTCGGTTCGACAAGTCGGCGGCCTTCCAGGCGGCCAGCGACCTGGTCTTCAAGGGCTTGGCGCAGCCGAGCGGCTACACCGAGCCGCTGCTGCATGCGTGGCGCTTGAAGGTGAAGTCGGCGGCCTGATCCACCTTGGCGGGTAAAGTCGCGCGCTGCGCTTATCCGGCGCAGCGCTTGCAAACGCGACCTACCCGGACGCCCAAGGAGATCCCGTGAGACTGTCGAGATTGAGGCCCGCCGTGCTGTGGGCCGCCGTGCTGTTTGCCACTGTCGGCGCGCATGCGCAGCAGCCCACCAGCGGCATCGCCCGCGCTGACATCGATGCGCGCGTGCGCCCGCAGGACGACTTCTACGCGAATGCCAACGGGCGTTGGCTCAAGAGCGCGGTGTTCCCGCCCGACAAGTCCTATATCGGCCCGGCCGAGGAGATGCAGGACCGGACGCAGGACCAGCTGCGCGCGCTCATCGAGACCGCGCAGCGCCGTAACGACGATCCCGAGGCCCGCAAGCTCGCCGACCTCTACGCGAGCTTCATGGACGAGGCCGCGATCAACCGCCTCGGCGCGAAGCCGCTCGCGGCCGAGCTCGCCGCGATCGACGCGCTGAGCAGCTCCAGCCAGCTCGCCACGCTGTTCGCGCACTTCGGCCAGATCGGCGTCGACACGCCGATCGGCCTGGCCATCGTGCAGGACGACCGCGAGGCCACGCGCTACGTGCCGGCACTGATGCAATCGGGGCTGGGCCTGCCGACGCGCGACTACTACCTGAAGGCGAAGGACCCGACCTTCCGCGTCGTGCGCGCGAAGTACGTCGCGTACCTGGCGCAGCTGCTCGCGCTCGCCGACGGCCGCGGCGCACGCGCGAACGAGCCCGCGGCCCGCGCCGTCCTCGCGCTCGAGACCGAGATCGCCCGCGCGCAATGGGACCCGGTGGCGAACCGCGACCCGGTCAAGAGCTACAACCCCATCGCACTCGACGGCTTGCCTTCCCTCGCGCCGGCGCTCGACTGGCCAGCCTTCGCCGCGAGCGCCGGCCTGGCCGGCAAGACCGACAAGGTGCTGGTGCGCCAGCCCAGCTATTGGCAGGCCTTGAGCCCGCTGCTGCAATCGGTGCCGCTGGCGACCTGGCAGGCTTACAGCCGCGTTCGCCTGCTCGATGCCTATGCGCCGTACCTGAGCCAGAGCTTCGTCGACGCGCACTTCGCGTTCGCCGGCGGGGTGCTGCACGGCACGAAGACGAACCGCGCGCGCTGGAAGCGCGGCACCTCGCTCGTCAACGAATCGCTCGGCGAGGCGCTCGGCCGGCTGTATGTCGAGAAGCACTTCCCGCCGCAAAGCAAGCAGCGCATGGAGGCGATGGTCGCGAACCTGCTCGCCGCCTGCCGCGAGAGCATCACCACGCTCGAGTGGATGAGCCCCGAGACGCGGCAGCAGGCGCTGGCCAAGCTCGCCAAATTCCACGTCAAGATCGGCTACCCGACGCGCTGGATCGACTACGGCACGCTCGCCGTTCAACGCGACGACCTGGTCGGCAACGTGATGCGCGCGCGCCGCTTCGAAGACGCGCGCCAGATCGCCAAGCTCGGCAAACCCATCGACCGCGAGGAGTGGGGCATGACGCCGCAGACCGTCAACGCCTACTACGACCCGTCGATGAACGAGATCGTGTTCCCGGCCGCGTACCTGCAGGCGCCCAACTTCATCCCCGACGCCGACGATGCCGCCAACTACGGTTCGATCGGCGCCACCATCGGCCACGAGATCAGCCACGGCTTCGACGACGAAGGCAGCCAGTACGACGGCGACGGCAACCTGCGCGACTGGTGGACGGCGCAGGACAAGGCGCGCTTCAAGGCCAAGACCACTGCGCTCGTCAAGCAGTACGCGGCCTTCGTCGCGGTGCCGCCGGCCTACCACGTCAACGGCGAGCTCACGCTGGGCGAGAACATCGCCGACAACGCCGGCCTGGCGATGGCCTACAAGGCCTGGCAACGCTCGCTGAACGGCCAGCCGTCGCCGACGATCGACGGCCTGAGCGGCGAGCAGCGCTTCTTCTACGGCTTCGCGCAGACCTGGCGCGGCAAGTCGCGCGACGCCGCGCTGCTGGCGCAGATCAAGTCCGACCCGCACGCGCCGGACGAATTCCGCGTCCTCGGTTCGCTGCGCAACCACCCGGCGTACTACACGAGCTTCGGCGTGAAGCCGGGCGACAAGATGTACCTCGCGCCCACCGACCGCGTCTCGCTGTGGTGACCCGAACCGCATGACCGAGGCGCCGCACCCCCACAGCCGCGCGGCGCTCGAACAGCGCTTTGGCGCGCGCTACCGGTGGTGGGTGCTGCTCACCGTGATGGTCGGCACGATGGCGGCCATCATGGCCTCGACCATCATCAACGTCGCGGTGCCCGACATCAGCCGCGTCTTCCACCTCGGCCAGGAGCGCGCGCAGTGGCTGTCGGCCGGCTTCATGGCCGCGATGACGCTGTCGATGCTGACGACGCCGTGGCTGCTGGCGCGCTTCGGCTACCGGCGCACCTACGTCGGCGTGGTGCTGCTGCTGCTCGCCGGTGGCGTCATCGGCGGCTGCAGCCCGTGGTTCGCGCTGGTGCTTGCGATGCGCGTCGCCGAAGGCCTCGCGGCCGGCGTGCTGCAGCCGATCCCCGCGATCATCGTGATGCGCGCGTTCGAGCCGCACGAGCGCGGCAAGGCGATGGGCATCTTCGGCTTCGGGGTCGTGCTCGCGCCGGCCATCGGGCCGAGCCTGGGCGGCGTGCTGGTCGAGTGGTTCGGCTGGCGCTCGATCTTCTTCGTCGTCACGCCATTCTGCATCGCCGCGGTGCTGCTCGCGCGGCGCTTCCTGTCGATCCACGGCCCCGACGACACGCCTGCAGCCAGGCACGGCGCGCGGCTCGACCTGCGCGGCCTGGCGCTGATCGGCGTCGTGCTGCTCGCGCTGCTCAACGGCATGGTCGGGCTGCACGGCGCGGACAAATGGCTAGGCTGCACCTTGCTGGCCATCAGCGCCGCGACACTGGTCGGCTTCATCGCCTACCAGCGGCGCGCCGCGCAGCCGCTGATGGAGCTGCGCCTGTTCGAGCACCAGGCCTTCGCGATGGGCAGCGTGGTCGCGTTCATCTACGGCATGGCGCTGTTCGGCTCGACCTACCTCGTGCCGGTGTTCATGCAACTGGCGCTGCACCTGCCGCCCAGCCAGGCCGGCGCGGTGCTGCTGCCGGCCGGCCTGGTGCTCGCGTTGACGATCCCGGTGGCGGGCCGGTTCGTCGACCGCGTCGCGATCAACCGCATCGTCGCGACCGGGCTGCTGCTGCTTGCGGCGTCGTTCCTGCTGATGGTGGCGGTCGGCCCATTGACGCCGCTGATCTGGATCACGCTGTGGGCCGTGATCGGTCGCATCGGGCTGGGCTGCGTGCTGCCGTCGCTCAACCTCGGCGCGATGCGCGGCCTGCCCGACGGCTTCATCCCGCACGGCGCGAGCACGATCAACTTCATGCGCCAGCTCGGCGGCGCGGTCGGCATCAGCCTGGTCGGCATCGTGCTCGAGTGGCGCTTGCAGGCGCAGCCGGCCGATCCGGTGCATGCGTTCCACGAGACCTTCGTGCTGGTCGGCGCGATCACCGCCTGCGCGGTGGTCGCGGCGCTGCGCATGGGCGGCGGCACACGGCTGTCGCCGCCCTAGGCCGGCACGTATCGGAGGGTGCTCTGCGGCCGGCGAATCAACCGCTGATGACGCCGCAGGCGATGCGTGCGCCACCGCCGCCGAGTGCCGCCGGGTGGTCGGAATGGTTGTCGCCGCCCGCATGCACCATCAACGCATGCTGCTGCACGTCCGACAGCTTCAACCGCGGCGCAAGCACCGGCGTGACCGACAGGCCATCTGCCGAGACGTACAGCGGCGGCAGGTCACCCAGATGGCCGTCGCCCCAGGGCTCGCCATGGTGTTTGCTGCCGAGGGGGTCGAGATGACCGCCGGCGGCGCCACCCGGCACGACCATGCCGTTCTGCATACGGGCTGCACAAGACGCGTTCTCGTGCACGTGAAAGCCATGCGCACCGGGCGGCAGACCGGTCAACGACGGGTAGAACACGAGACCGTAGCGCGTCTCGACGATGCGCACCGTGCCGACATCAAGACCAGCACCTTCGGCCTGCGCGATATTCAGCCTGACCGTGGTCTCACCGGCTGGCGGGCCAGCGATGGCGAAGGTGGCAACGGTGAGTCCCGCGGCAAGCGAGGCGAACTTCTTCATAGCGACTCCTGGATGATGGGGACACGTGGATGCGACTGGCTTGGTCGGGCCAGCCTTCAGGGCTTGCGCCGGCGCCCGACGAACGCGACGCCGAACAGGCCGACGCCAAGCAACGCGTAGGTGGACGGCTCCGGGACGGCCGCGACGAAGTTGCCGCTGCCGAACTGCGGCAGTGCGTTGATCGCGTCCAGCCCGGTCGGCGAGGCAATGCGCGCCAGCACGCTGATGTCGGCCGTCGGGTCGTTCAGGTTGGTGGAGAAGACGAGCCGGTTCACGTTGAGCACGCTGTTGTGATACACGAAGAAGCCGGCGCCGTCGGTTGAAACCTGGCCCGCGATGACACTGGCGGCCGTGCCTGCCGCAAAAGGCGTGGCCGGGTTGGCATCGTTGTCGGTGTCCTCCAGCACGATCACGTTGGCGCCTGAACTCGGGATGCCGCTCGACGCTGCATTCACGAAGCTCAGCGGCCCGTTGATTCCGAAGACATCGAGATTGAAGACGAAAGCGTCCGTGTCGAACGAGAACGAGGGCAGCGTTTGCTCGACGCCTGCGAAGACCTGTCGACCGGGTGTCGAGAGCGCCGTGCTGCCCGCGAACGGGTCGCTGTCGAAGGTGATCGGGCCGGCGACTGCGTGTTGCGAGGCCGCGGCCAGCACCAGCAAGGAGCTTGAAAAGAAGGCCCGTTGCAGCGCGGCGCGACCGATGAAGGCAATGTTCATATGCGTACCTTGGAGTGGATGATGTGGTGGTTGAAGCGCGCCCAAATCGACGCCTCTTGCCGACATACGAGTGCATTGCGACGACGGACTACCTCCAAACAGATTTTTTTGAACTTCTTTCCAAGCCCGACTTGTTCGGGTCGCGCCGCTACACTACGCGCAAATTTTCGAGGCCCCAGCATCCATGCCAGGCATTGACAGCCTCAGCGAACTGCTTGCGCGCGTCGCCTTGCGCGACCGGGCGGCGTTCGAGCACCTCTACCGCGCCAGCTGCTCACATCTCTATTCGGTGTCTCTCCGTATATTGAGGAATGAGAGCCGAGCCGATGAAGTCTTGCAGGAAGCCTACGTGAACATCTGGCATGGTGCCGCGGGGTACAACGCCAGCGTGGGGACACCCATGACCTGGATGATCAACATCGTCAGGAACAAGTCCATCGACTTGCTGCGCTCGCGCAAGAGCGAATCGGCGTCGACGACCGAGCTCGACGAGGAGGCCATGAGCGTGCCGGCGGACGCCGCGACGGAGCCGCACCGAATGCTCGAGGACAGCCTGATCAAGGCCAAGATCAGCGACTGCATGCAGGCACTGTCGTCCATGCAGCGGCAGGCCGTCGCGCTGGCCTACTACCGCGGCATGGTTCACACAGACATCGCCAGTGCCTTGAACGCCCCGCTGGGGACGGCCAAGGGGTGGGTGCGGCGCGGGCTGGATCAGCTCAAGTCCTGCCTTGAAGCATCCGGAGTGACAGGGCCGTGAACTACCTGTTGCCCGAGAGACTGGACCTGTTGGCGCGCGAGTACGCGCTCGGGACGCTTGCAGGCCCCGCGCGGCGCAGGTTCGAGCGCGTGCTGCATGCGTCGCCCGCGGCCTCCACGGCCGTCGGCATCTGGCGCCAACGACTGGCAGTGCTGGACCTGGCCGTCACGCCCATACAGCCGCCCGAGACAACCTGGCGAGGCATCGAACGCCGACTGTTCTCGCGCTCGCCCGGCGCTGTACCTGCCCGCAATGCATGGCAGGCCTGGCGCGGCCTCTTCTCCGGGCGCAGCCTCGGTGGCGCCTTGGCCGGTGCATTGCTGTGCGTGGTGCTCTTGCGCATGCAGCCCGGCATCGTCGGACTGGAGCCCCGCATCGATGCATTGCCGCAGAGCTATGTCGGGCTGCTGCTGGACAAAGCGGGCAAGCCGGCGCTGGTGGCGAGTTCGCGCCGCCAAGGGCGGCAGCTCACCGTGAAGCTGCTCCAACCCCTGGACGTGCCGGTCGGCAAAGTCGCTCAGCTCTGGGCGCTGCCCAAGGACGGAAGCGCGCCCTTTGCCGTGGGGGTGGTCCCGGCCAAGGGGTCGGCGCAGATCGTGCTGCCCGACGCATCCGAAAAACTGTTCGCTGCGGTGTCGCAACTCGCGGTGAGCTTCGAGACCGCGCCGGCGAAGGCGGGTGACGCGCCCTCTGGTGCGTTTTTGTTGATCGGGCACTGCGTCAAGGTCTGGTGAGGCATGGCATCGAACGATGCCGTGGAACAAGTTCCGGAAGAATGCGTGATCCGTTTGGCCGCGACAAACGTAAGTGGCTTTGAGACGTCCCCAGTCTCCCATCACCTCACAAGGAAGCCTCATGAAAGCCACAGTCGCACGAATCCTTTTCCTGTCCTCCGTTGCCCTGCTGTCGGGGGTTGCCCGCGCCGCCGACACCCCATCGGCACCGCCACCCGCGCGCATGGCAGCCCCGGCCGATAAGCTCGCCAACGCACGCGCCCTCATCGCAAGCAAGCAGTGGCCGGCCGCGATCGATGAACTCAAGCGCGTCAACGACGGGTCCAGTGCGGACTGGAACAACCTGATGGGCTACACGCTGCGCAAGGGCAAGGCGCCGGATTTGGCCGCGTCCGAAAAGTATTACGACGAGGCGCTGCGCATCGACCCGCATCATCGCAACACGCTCGAATACTCGGGCGAGCTGTACCTGATGAAGGGCGAGCTCGACAAAGCGCAGGCGCGGCTCGCCACGCTGTCCAACGAATGTTCGGCGAACTGCGAGCAATACACGGACCTGAAGTCGGCGATCGAACGCTACAAGGCCGCCGGCAACAAGTTCGTCGCGACCACCTGGTGACCGACCCGCCGGGCCGTGACGACGCGGCCCGGCTTCAGCGCTGCCGTGTCGTCAAGTCCGACGGACTTCTAGAATCGGCGGCATGAATCTCGGCATCGATCAACTCCCCGCGTCGTGCGACGTCCTCGTCGTCGGCGCCGGGCCGGCCGGCAGTGCGGTGGCGATCACGCTGGCGCGCGCCGGGCTCAACGTCGTGCTCGTCGACCAGCACGCGTTCCCGCGCGACAAGGTCTGCGGCGACGGCCTGATCCCCGACGCGCACAACGCGCTGCGCAAGCTCGGCGTGCTCGACGCCGTGATGCGCCAGGCGCAGCCCAGCGGCTTCGTCGGCTGCGTCGGCCCGCGCGGCGGGCGCATCGATGTCGCCGGCGCGCTCGCGGTGCTGCCGCGCAAGGCGCTCGACCTGATCCTGTGCCGCGCCGCGGTCGACGCCGGTGCGCGCATGTTCGCGCCGCTGCGCTTCGTCGCGCCGCTCGAAGCGAACGATGCCTCGGGCCAGACCCGGGTCGTCGGTGCGACGCTGCGACACGCCGACACCACACGTGAGCTGCGCGCGCGCTGGGTCGTGCTCGCCAGCGGCGCGGTGCCGCAGGCGCTGATGGCCGCGGGCATGTCCACCCGCACCTCGCCCAGCGGCGTGGCGCTGCGCGGCTACGTGAAGAACGACGCGATGGTCGGCCGCATCGACAAGCTCGAGGTCGTCTGGCACCGCGCAGTGACGCCGGGCTATGGCTGGATCTTCCCGTGCGCGGACGGCGTGTTCAACATCGGCGTCGGCATGGGCGACAGCCACACGCGCGCCGGCAAGTCGGCCAAGCGCGAGCTGAACCTGCGCCAGGCGATGGACGACTTCGTCGCCGCCTACGCCCCCGCACGCGCGCTGATGGCCACCGGCACGCTGCTCGGCCCGATGAAGGGCGCGCCGCTGCGCTGCACGCTCGAAGGCGCCCGCTTCACGCGGCCCGGCCTGATCGTGGCCGGCGAGGCCGCGGGCAGCACCTACTCGTTCACCGGCGAAGGCATCGGCAAGGCGATGGAGACCGGCATCCTCGCCGCCGAGGCGGTGCTGACCGGCGCCGCCGATGCCGCGGTGCGCGCCGGCTACGAAGCGAAGCTGCGCGCGCTCAAGCCGCGCTTCGATCTGTATCAGCGCGCCAACCGCGTGAACCGCCACCCATGGCTGGCCGATCTGCTGATCTGGCGCGCGCAGCGCAGCCCGGCGTTGATGCGCCGCATGGCCGGCGTGCTCAACGAGACCAGCAACCCCGGCCACCTGGTGAGCTTCAAGGCCTTTCACCGCCTCTTTCTCGAGTAGCAAAAGACAGGATGACAGCCCCCACCTCACTTCGTTCCTCCCCCCCGAGGGGGCGCTCAGCCGCCTTGGGGCGGCCCGGCAGCGTCTGACGCCATGTGCCAGCTCCTCGGCCTGAACGCGAACACGCCGACCGACGTGATGTTCAGCTTCACCGGCTTCGCGACGCGCGCCGAGGAGCACAAGGACGGCTTTGGCATCGCGTTCTTCGAAGGCGCCGGCGTGCGCCTGATGGTCGATGCGCAGAGCGCGCGCCACTCGCCGGTGGCCGAGATGGTGCGGCGCTTTCCGATCCGCAGCCAGAACATCGTGGCCCACATCCGCAAGGCCACGCAGGGCCGCGTCGCGCTCGCGAACACGCACCCGTTCGTGCGCGAGCTGTGGGGCCGCTACTGGGTGTTCGCGCACAACGGCACCTTGACGGGCTTCGCGCCGCGCCTGCACGGCGCGTTCCGGCCGGTCGGCGAGACCGACAGCGAGCGCGCGTTCTGCTGGCTGATGCAGGAGCTCGCGAAGGCGCACGCGAACGTGCCCACGATCGACGAGCTCAGCGCGACGCTGCGCGAACTCGCGCCGGTGCCGGCCGGGTTCGGCACCTTCAACTTCATGCTCAGCAACGGCCAGGCGCTGTGGGCGCATTGCTCGACCCGCCTGCACCACCTGGTGCGCCAGCACCCGTTCGCGCAGGCCTCGCTGCGCGACGAGGACGTGACGGTCGACTTCGCCCAGCACACGACCGCGCACGACCGCGTCGCGCTGATCGTCACCGAGCCGCTGACGCGCGACGAGGCCTGGGTCGCGTTCGCACCCGGCGAGCTGCGTGTGTTCGTCGACGGGGCGCCGCTCGCTCACGCCTGAGCGCCGCGCAGCGACGACAACAAGCCAGTAAGCTTGCGGCACCCGTGATGACGACTGCCGAGACCCCCGCCGCATGACCGCACCTGCCGCTCCGACCCCGCGCTTCGACACCTTCTACCGCCACGACGCACTCACGCGTCTGCTCTTCGACTATGCCGACGCCTTCCCCGACCTGGTCTCGGTCGCGTCGATCGGCAAGAGCTTCGAGGGCCGCGACATCTGGGTCGCGACGCTGACCAACGCCGCCACTGGCCCGCACGACGACAAGCCCGCGTTCTGGGCCGACGGCAACATCCACGCCGCCGAGCTCACCGCGAGCACCGCGGTGCTGTACTACCTGCACCAGCTTGTCACGCGCTTCGGCCTCGACGCGCAAGTCACGCAGCTGCTCAACACCCGCACGCTGTACCTGTGCCCGCGCCTGAACCCCGACGGCGCCGAGCTTGCGCTGGCCGACAAGCCGCGCCACATCCGTTCGAGCACGCGGCGCTATCCGTTCGACGAGGAGCCGGTCGAGGGCCTGACCGTCGAAGACGTCGATGGCGACGGCCGCGTGCTCTTCATGCGCGTGCCCGACCCGCATGGCCCGTACAAGAAGCACGCCGCCGAGCCGCGCCTGATGGTGCCGCGCACACCCGGCGAGTTCGGCGGCGAGTACTACCGGCTGATGCCCGAAGGCCTGCTCACGCACTACGACGGCCTGACGATCCAGGTCAACCGCGACCCCGAAGGCCTGGACCTGAACCGCAACTTCCCGGCCTTCTGGCGCCAGGAGCACGAGCAGGTCGGCGCCGGCGAGTACCCGACCAGCGAGCCCGAGGTGAAGGCGATGGTCGACTTCGTGATCGCGCACCGCAACATCGGCGCGGCCATCAGCTACCACACGCACAGCGGCGTGATCCTGCGGCCTATGGGCACGATGAGCGACGACGACATGATCCCGGAGGACCTGTGGTCGATCAAGCGCTTCAGCGCGCTCGGCGCCGAGCTCACCGGCTACCCGGCGGTGAGCATCTGGCACGACTTCAAGTACCACCCGAAAGAGATGATCGGCGGTACGCAAGACTGGCTCTACGAGCACCTCGGCGCGCTGTTCTGGGTGGTCGAGCTGTGGGCGCCGAACCGGGCCGCCGGCATCACCGACTACAAGTGGATCGACTGGTACCGCGAGCACCCGCCCGAGGACGACCTGAAGCTGCTGAAATGGAGCGACGAACAGTGCGGCGGCCTCGCGCATGTCGACTGGAAGCCCTTCATGCACCCGCAGCTCGGCGCCGTCGAGATCGGCGGCTGGGACAAGCTCAACTTCTGGCGCAACCCGCCACCGCAGCAGCGCGAGAAGGAAGTCGAGCGCTTCCCGGCGTGGATGAACCAGATCGCGCTCAGCCTGCCCAAGCTCGAGCTGCTGCGCACCGAAGTGCGCGCGCTCGGGCCCGACACCTGGCGCATCCGCTTCGCGGTGGGCAACAGCGGCTGGCTGCCCGCCTACGTGACCAAGCGCGCGCTGGCGCGCAAGACGGTGCGCGGCGTGATCTTCGAGATCCACCTGCCGCCCGGCGACGCCAGCGTCTCGCTGGTCGGCGGCAAGGAGCGCATCGAAGGCCCGCAGCTCGAAGGGCATGCGCCGAAGGCCTCGCTGCAGGCCTTCCTGCCGAACCGCGAAGTGACCGGCGACCGCGCGGTGGTCGAGTGGGTGGTGCGCGCGCCGAAGGGCACGCACCTGGCGCTGACGGCGCGCGCGGACCGGGCGGGGGTGGTGCGGACCGAGGTGAGCCTGGACTGATACCTCGTGAGGCACCTTGCTGTGGTTCCTTTCTGCGAGTCATTCGAACAGGCTCAGGAATGATCGTGTCGAATCCACTGATTTATCCGATGGCCGCACACATGGGCCTGGCGGCGCTTCTGTATACGGCGCTTACCGTTGCACGAGCTCCTTCCATCTGGGGGCTGGGTCGTCGGCCTGATGGCACGAATCCCTGGAAAGACATTGAACCTCGCATCGGCGCCAACCTTTCAAATCAGTTCGAGTGGCCGCTCTTTTTCCACGTGGCGTGCCTGATCTTCCTTCAGCGACCCATGACAGAAGGCCCTCAGCTTTGGCTCGCGTGGGTCTTCGTCGCAGGGCGCTTTGCGCACAGCTATGTTCAGATTTTCACGACGAATGTGCGGCTCCGCGGTGCCGTGTTCACCGTCAACTTTGTGGCTGTCATCGCCATGTGGGCGTTGCTGCTCGCCCAGTCATGAGCGTCGTAGCGTGAGGCCTGACCCTTCCTTCAAGCCGATGTGCTACGGCGTGCCGCTCAAGTCAAACGTTAGGCCTCTGAGTCTTGCTATTGCCGACCACCACCACTCCGCGTGCGATGATCACAACGAAATCTAGGAGACCGAGTGAGCAAAAACCTGGGGATCGTAAGCATTCCAGCCAACTTTGAGACGCTTCGCAGCGCAGTTGGTCCAGATAGATTAAGTCACGTGCTCCTGGAGTGCCCTGAAGACCTCCGAGCACTTAAACAGGCAGTTGCGGAAGTAGGCACGGCTAGACAAGGCAAGCTAGTTTTCTTGCTCGGCCGTCCAGGCCAAGGCAAGACTTCCCTCGTTGAATCGCTCGCGGTATTCCTCGCCGACGTGGTAGGCACTGTCCTTTCGCCACCACCAGACTTCGAATTGCCGTTGTCCGAGTTGCCCTCTTGGATACATCAGCAATTGCCTCTTGCAAAGGAGAAGAGCAAAGGGAAGCTGATAGTCGTCAATCTGGACGGACGGGAGATTCAGACTGTGGACGAAGTTGCGACGAAGGCGGCCATGGGCAATCTGAATGCCTTACTTCGTCGGAACGAATCTCTCCTCGCGCTTTGGCCGGTAAACGATGAGCAGTTCGCAACGGCTGCAATCGCTCGCTTAACGCTCGCGGGCGGCAAATCTGCATTGGCAGCCACACCGATTCATCGTCTCATCGGTCTTCCGAAAACTGATTGGGAGAAGGCACTCAATCTTGTCTTAGCCGCAACAAGCGTTTCACTCGCTGACGCCGCGATCTCGCCTGTGGAGGCGCACTCCCTTGCAGCAAATGAGGACACGCTTGGAGACTACCTTCGAGCCGTTCAGAGACTCGTGGTTGCTCGCTACGATGTCGGTGAGATCGGAGCAACTCTCCCGCTGCTCAACATCGTGGTCACGGCCAATGATGACATCTACGATACATGTCGCCTCCTCCGCCGTGGCAGCAAATTCCTGGTTGATCCAGACAAGCTTCTTCAATTCAGTCGCTCCAACGTGGCGGAGGATTGGCGAAAGAGAGGTAAGGAGAATCCGCGCAAGGGTTTGGCATTCATTGCAGCTCTTTTTGAAGTCCGCCTCCTGAATCTGTCAAGCAGTGCGGTAGTCAATGCCTGTGCGTTTGGCTCGGACACCCAACTAAAAGCAATCGTGCAGAAGCACTACAACGCTAAGGTCCGCGCAAACGCCAAGAACGCGATGCGGAACAGCGCGCTCGCTCGCGCGCTACGCAATGAAGACGATGTTGGTATCGCTAAATCAAACCCCAGCGAGCCCATTCGGAAAGCATATCGTGAAGTGCAAAACTTAACTAACCCCAAGCATCGCCAGATCAATGAGTCAATCGTCAAGGTATTAGCTGACCTCGGCGTTGCAATGCCACAGCTCGAGTTCGAGCATCGCCCGTTCGGTGAAGACAAGATGCGGGAGCTTCGATGCGATTCGTGGTTTATAGCTCAGGATCGACCCGAGGCACTGGAATTTACCCATCGAGCGGATGGTGACGCAACTACCGCTGTCGTAGCCTCGTACGTCCTCTCGAAGATTCAAGATTACGCTCGCGACTACGGGCTCACATGAGTGAGTTCGCTGCGCAGCGGCCTAACCCTTCCTTCAATCGAACCCGCCTTCGACGGTCCGCTCAAGTCAAACGTTAGGTGTCAGGGTCAACGTCGCGTGCTGACGCACAATCTCACCTTGTTTTCTTCGGCCCAAGGATAGCTTCATGCGCAGAGGCAACTTGCTCGCTCTGGTTCTGACGTCTCTGACCATCTCCGCGCACGCGGCAGAGGGAACCTACTTCAAGTTCAGCGAGCTGCTGAAGGCAGATGCGGCCGAGGAACTCGTGGGCCCGGACATCAAGCTCTATTGGGGTGCGCAGCCGACGCCAGACTTCCCCGAAGTGGCGCGGCCAGACATCTACACCAGATCGAGCATCAGCATCAGCCCTTTCGGCGGCTCCAAGCGGCACTGCGTCGAGGCGTTTGAGAAGACCCTGAAGGCCATGGCTGACGATGCCCGCAGTCATGGCTACGACGCCGTCACGAACATTCGAGCCATGCGCGACGGAAAACGTTCGGACGACCCGGCGGGCTTCAGTTGCAAGCCGGGCTACAAGACGACCGAGGTGCCGCTGGTGGGGTCGTTCGCCATGACATCGGCCGCCATGCAACGCGCAGCAGAGGCGGAAGAGCGATCCGCCAACGTTCCGGCCAGGCCCCCTTCGGCGGGCGCGATCTTCCTGCCCCTGGAGCCGATGCTGACCTCGCCTGAGGCCAAGGCCATTCTCGGCCCAGACATCAAGGCCTACTGGGGGACCAAGGCACCTGAGTACAGCCAGCGCTACGGGCCGGATGAGTACGCGGATGACGCTGACATTGGCAAGCTTCAAAACGAAGAAGCCTGCAAGCAGGCCGTGCTCAAGACCCTGGGTGCCATGGTCCAGGAAGCCAAGACAAGGAACTACGATTCGATCGTCAAGATTCGCAGTGTCCTCGGCGGGCAATTTGCGCCGGTTGCGACAGATGTCGAATGCCAACTCGGCAAGAAGACCGCCAGCGTCTCGTTGAAGTCCTCGCTGGCAAGCAAGAAATAGCGCCGGTCGCTACTCGCTCATGTCTGCAGCCCTGATCGCAGCCCTGTTCTTCACGGTAGCCCTGCTCGTGACCACGGCGTACTTTCTGCTGGGCTCGGTGCCGCTGTTGGTTCTCAAGCACGACACGCCGCTGGACTCTCGCTTCGTCCGCGGCTTCTACAACACCTACTATCTGGCGGCGATAGTCACGGCAAGCGCCACTGCCGTGAGCTATGTGTTGGCCGGGAGGCCGGTCATCGCGGCCGGTGCGGCGGCCCTGGCACTGTTGGCCGCCGTCATGCGCCGCAAGGTCCTTCCGAAGATGGACTCGCTTCGGGGGCAAATTCAGGGCGGCGCGGCCAGCGCCATCTCAGCGTTCCGCCGCATCCACGTGACTGCGATCCTTGTCAACCTGGCTCAGCTTGTACTCATTGTTTGGAGCCTCATCGCGGCCTCGTTGCAATCGCGCGCAGGGGCATAGAAGCATGCTCCGCATTACCATGAGCCATGACAACCCAGCGTGGACCGGCAGCGCCCGCATGCCCGCGTGAAGAGTGGATGGAGCGCTTCTGCGCGCGCCTTCATGAATTGAGGCCGCGGATCGGCCACGATCAGGTGCTTGGAGTGGCATCAGGAGCGTTCAAAGTAGCTGGCGATATCGAGCCCGAAGAAGCGGCTGTGGTCTTCGTGGAAATCCTCGATGCCGGCGTACCACCGGCCGACATGAAGCGCTGGCTTGGGTGAACGAACCCGAGGCCGCGCTCTCGCCAAGCCGGCAACTGGCCGCCCTCGGCGCCTGATCGTTCCCGCCCGCTGTAGTACGCTTGCCCTGTCGCCGAGAAAGCACTCGCCAGAGAGCACGTCATGACTCAGGAAAATCTTCGAATCGTTCTGGAATTCACGTCTGAAGACCGGGCCTGGATCCGCATCAACAAGATCGACGTGCCGCGGTTCTGGCAAGACCATTCGGTGGCGCCTGCACTCGGCGACGTGGTCCGGGTCGGCGGCCGCCAGTTCGTCATCGACGCGCGGGTCTGGGAGCATGACGGGGCACTGCCGATGCTCAGGCTCTACCTCGGCAGCGGCCACGCGCAGAGCGATACCACCTTCGGGTAGTCACCGGGTCGATCAGTCGCCCAGCTCGTCGCTCGAGGCCACGCGCGGCAGCACCGGCGCCTCGCTCATCGCCTGCCGCCACACCTTCTTCGGCACGAAGCTGCGCAGCTGTTCGATGGCCATGTCCATCAGCGCCGGGTGCAGTTCATGCCCGATGCCGGGCAGCACGTCGGCGGTGACATCGCCGCCCAGCGCGAGCAGGGTCTGCGCCGAGTAGACCGCGGCGGCGGCCGGGATCACGGTGTCGGCCAGGCCGTGCAGCAAGTGCACCGTGGTGTCGGTCGGCACATGCGTCGGTGCGCTGGCGTGGCGGCCCGCGAACGCGAGCACGCGGCCGGCGAGCATCGGCTCGGCCTGCACGGCCTCGAGCGCCATCACCGCGCCCTGCGAGAAGCCGGCGAGTGCGGTGCGTTCCCACGGCATGCTGAAGCTGGCCTGCAAGGCGCGGATCGTCGCGACGAATGCGGGGAGTGCCGCCGCAACGCGGCCGGGGCGGTTGTCCTCGGTGACGCGGCGGATCGAGAACCACTGCCGCGCGTTGGTGTCGCCGATCACGGCGTCGAACGTCTCGGGCCCGTCCAGGCACAGCACGGCGGCCTGCGGGTACTCGTGCGCGAGTCGGCGTGCGAGCGGCGTCATGTGCTGGGCGGTCGCACCGACGCCATGGAACAGCAGGTAGAGCAGGTCCGGCGGGCCCTGTTCGGGCAAATGGGCAAGGGCGGAGGTATTCATCGCGGCGCGCACCAATGAGAGATGACCGGACGCCAGTGGACCGCTGTGCAGCGGCCGACCCGCGCCCGAGGTCGTTGATTGTGCGCGTCCGCTCCCGCGGCGCTTTTTCAATCGTCACGCCATTGCCGAGCTGCGCTGCGCCAGCGACCACGCCACCGCGCGCCGCGCCAGCGATGCCGTGGCGTCGATCACGGGCACTGGCGCGTTCGATGGCCCCAGCACCAGCGGCACTTCGGTGCATCCGAGCATGAGCGCCTGCGCGCCGCGGCGCGCCAGCGCCCGTGCGGCATCACCCAGCAGTTCTCCGCCGCGGTCGAGCGCGCCCGCCTTGACCGCCTGGATGCCCGGCATCACCCGTTCGCGCATGTCGTCGGCGGTCGGCAGCACCCAGCGGATTTGCGGCGCGCGCTTGGTGTAGAGGCACGCTGCCAGCGTGGCGTCGGTGCACAGCAGCCCGATCGTCGCGTGCCTGCCGACGGTGGCGATCGCGTCTTCGAGCGCCGCATCTACCAGGTGCAGCATCGGCACGCCGAGCGCGCCCTGGACCTCGTCGAACCACAGGTGCGCGGTGTTGCACGGCATCAGGACGAGCGCGGCGCCCGCGCGCACCAGGCGCCGGCCGCTGGCGATCATCGCGGCGAGCGGCGACACGCCCTCGCCACGAAAGGCCGCCGCGCGGTCGGGCACCTGCGGGATCGAGCTGACGATCACCGGTACGTGGTCCTGGTCTGCATCGGCGGGTGTCGCGGCCAGCAGCTTGTGCATGAAGTCGATCGTCGCCAGCGGCCCCATGCCGCCCAGCACGCCGACCAGGCCGTGCGTCTTGTCCATGTTCATGTCGCCGGCCGGTCGGACAAGTTCTTCAGGTTGTCGCGCAGCTCCTTGCTCATCGGCGCGTTGAGGTTGATGCCCTTGGGCGGGATCGGCGACTGGAACCACTTCTTGTAGAGCGTTTCGAACTCACCGCTTCTGACGAGGCTAGCGATCGTGTCGTCGACCAGCTTCTTGAACGCCGGGTCGTCCTTGCGCAGCATGATCGCGTAGGGCTCGACCTGGATCGCCTCGCCGACCACGTCGAAGTCGGCCGGGTTCGGGGCGCTGGCCTTCAGGCCGTACAGCAGGATGTCGTCCATCGCGAACGCGAGCGCGCGACCGGTCTGCACCAGCAGCGCCGACTCGGCGTGGTCCTTCGCGCCGGCGAGTTCGATGCCGAGCTTCTTCTCCTCGTTCAGGTTGCGGATCACGCGGAAGTTGGTCGTGCCCGTCGTCGACACCACCGCCTTGCCCTTCAGGTCGTCGAGCGACTTCACCGGCGCACCGGCCTTCACCAGAAAGCGCGTGCCGGTGTAGAAGTAGTTGGTCGCGAACGCGACCTGCTTCTGCCGCTCGCTGTTGTTGGTGGTCGAGCCGCACTCGATGTCGATCGTGCCGTTCTGCAGCAAGGGGATGCGGTTCGCCGACGTCACCGCCTGCGCCTGCAGCTTCAGGTCGGGGCGGCCGGTGGCCTTCTTCAGCTGATCGACGACCCGGGCGCAGATCTCCCAGCCGAAGCCGGTGGGCTGTGCCTTGTCGTCGAGGTACGAGAACGGGATCGACGATTCGCGATAGGCCACGGTGACGCTGCCGCCGGCCTTGACCTTGTCCAGCGTCGAAGCGGGTTGGGCCATCGCCGCGGGCAGCGTGAACGCGAGGAGGGACGCCGTCGTCAGGGCAGTGATGCGCATCGTGAGTTCCTTGGATGAAGAGTGCGGATCCATTCTTGTCGGCGCGACGCGTCTTGTCGCATCGGAAGTTCGCGGTGGGCCATAAGCTAAGCTAATGCGGCGCGCGCGCCGGCACGGTCGCTGCGACTCCAAGGAACATTGATGCGACTCAAGCACATCGAGGTCTTCAACGCGATCATGCTGACCGGCAGCGTCAGCGGTGCGGCGCGTCTGCTGCACGTGACCCAGCCGGCGGTGACGCAGACCCTGCAGCACGCCGAGCTGCAACTGGGCTACGTGCTGTTCACGCGCCAGCGCAGCCGGCTGGTGCCGACGCGTGAAGCGCAGCTGCTCTATCCCGAGGTGCAGAAGCTCGTCTCGCAGCTCGAGTCGGTGCGGCGCCTGGCCGGCGGGCTGCGTGCCGGCCAGCGCCAGGCGCTGCGCCTGCTGATCGTGCCGTCGCTGGCCGTGCGTGCGCTGCCCGACGCGCTGCGGCGGTTCCGACGCCGGCACCCGGATGTGGCGGTGTCGGTCCGCACGCTGCATTCGCACGAGATCACGCAGGCGATCGCGCTGCGCGAGGGCGACGTGGGCATCGTCTACGGCAGCGTCCAGCACCCGGCGGTGCAGCATGTCGCGGTCGCCACCGGGCGGCTGGTCTGCGTGTCGCTGCGGCCCGCGCGCGGCGCCGCCGATCGGCGCACGACGGTGGAGCTGGCCGACCTGATGCGCAGCGGCTTCATCCGCATCGACGAGCGCGACCCGCTCGGCGCGATGCTCGCTGAGCAATGCGTGCGCCTCGGCCTCGAGCCCACCGGCGGGCTGACGGCGCAGACCCACCACATCGCGATGGTGCTTGCCGAACAAGGCTTCGGGCCGGCCATCATCGATTCGTTCACCGCGGCCGCCGCCACGAATGAGGCGCTGGAGGTGCGCACCCTGCTGCCCGAGGTGCGCGTGAGCGTCCAGGCGCTGCTGCCGCAAGGCGAACGCTCGCCACAACCGGCGGCCGATTTGATTGCGGCGTTCAGCGATATTGCGGGTGGCGTGGCGGCTTAAGCCGAGAGGCAGGCGTTTGAAGTTCCAACGGCCGCCGCTGGCGCTCGTCGGCAGGCCGCCGACATGCCGCAGAATCGGCGTGCCCCATCACGGGTTGCCCCATTGGATCAGGAGACCGCGTGGAGCTTTCCATCAACGGCCAGATGCGCACACTGAACGACGCCGCAGCCGACCCGGCCATGCCGCTGCTGTGGGCGCTGCGCGATGTGCTGAACATGACCGGCACCAAGTTCGGCTGCGGTGTCGCGGCCTGCGGTGCGTGCACCGTGCTCGTCGACGGGCAAGCGGTGCGCTCGTGCGTCACGCCGCTGGCGTCGGTGGCGGGCAAGGCGGTGCGCACGATCGAGGCGCTCGGCACGGCCGACAAGCCGCATGCCTTGCAGGCGGCCTGGGTCGCGCACCAGGTGCCGCAGTGCGGCTACTGCCAGAGCGGCATGCTGATGGCCGCGGCGGCGCTGCTCGCGAAGAACGCGAACCCGAGCGACGCCGACATCGACGCTGCGATCACCAACATCTGCCGCTGCGGCACCTACCCGCGCATACGCGCCGCGATCAAGACCGCGGCGACGACGCTGCGGGCCAAATCATGAAACGGCGCACGCTGATTCTGAGCGGCTTGGGCGCGGGCGCAGCGCTCGTCGTCGGCTGGGGCGCGATGCCGCCGCGCAGCCGCCAGGGCCGTGCGGACATGCTGCCGGTGGCCGATGGCGAGGTCGGCCTGAACGGCTGGATCAAGATCGCCGCCGACGGCAGCGTGATGCTGGCGATGCACCGCAGCGAGATGGGCCAGGGCGTGCACACCGCGCTTGCGATGCTCGCGGCCGACGAGCTCGATGTGCCGCTGGCCTCGGTGCGGCTCATCCAGGCCGGGCCTGACAAGCTCTATGGCAACGTCGCCGGCTTCGTCGGCGCGCTGCCCTTCCACCCGCGCGACAGCGAGCCGGGGCAGGAGACGCGCAGCGTCAAGACCGGGCAGTGGCTGGTCGCCAAGCTCGCGCGCGAACTCGGCATCAACATGACCGGCGGCTCGTCGACCATCGCCGACGCGTGGGACGTGCTGCGCCTCGCCGCGGCGACGGCGCGCGCGCAGCTGCTCGGTGCCGCGTCGCTGCGCTGGCGGCTGCCGGTCGACGAGCTCGTCATCGTCGATGGCGTGATCAGCCATGGCTCGGGGCAGAAGGCCCACTTCGGCGAATTCGCGAAGGCCGCGGCGGCGACACCGGTCAGCACCGTCATGGTCAAGGGCGCGAAAGACTGGAAGCTCATCGGCACCCCCGCGCCGCGCATCGACGTGGTCGCGAAGACCAACGGCACCGCCGCGTTCGGCATCGACGTGCGCTTGCCGGACATGGTCTACGCGGTCGTGCGCCACTGCCCGATGCTGGGCGGCAGCCCCGGCGCGGTGAACGCGGATGCGGCGATGAAGCTCGCCGGCGTCGAGCGCGTCGTGCGCCTGGGCACGTTCGCTGGGTCGACCGACGCGCTCGCGGTCGTCGGCCGCACGTACTGGCACGCGAAGCAGGGCGCGCAGGCGCTGCAGGTCGAGTGGCAGGCGCCGCCGGTCGGCGTGCTGGCCAGCGCGGCCATCCTCAAGACGCTCGAAGACACGGCACGCGCGGCCGCGAAAGAGCAGGGCGGTCTCGCCTTCCACAGCCGCGGCGATGTGCCGGCGGCCGTGAAGAGCGCGGCACGCAGCGCCGAGCAGGTCTACCGCGCGCCCTACCTCGCGCACGCGACGATGGAGCCGATCAACTGCACCGCGCGCATCAGCGGCGCGGGCGCGGCGCGGCGCGTCGAGGTCTGGGCGCCGACGCAGATGCCAGGAGCGGCGCGCGCGATCGCGGCGCGCGCGGCGGATGTGGCCGAGAGCGCGGTGAGCGTGCACGTCACCTACCTGGGTGGTGGCTTCGGCCGGCGTCTCGATGTCGACTTCGTCGGCCAGGCCGTGCGCATCGCGCTCGAGACCGACGGCCGGCCGGTGCAGCTGGTCTGGCCGCGCGAAGAAGACATCACGCACGACTTCTATCGGCCCGCCGGCGTCGCGCTGATGCAGGCCAGCCTCGATGCGCAAGG
>Ga0307509_10003862_pt1 | contig 22211 bp, 23 predicted proteins | sample 10_EM_MG_FD_202245 | JGI IMG/M metagenome (GOLD analysis project Ga0307509, IMG submission 202245) | Populus trichocarpa ectomycorrhiza microbial communities from riparian zone in the Pacific Northwest, United States - 10_EM | ecosystem: Host-associated > Plants > Roots > Unclassified | place... | reverse complement strand
ATGAACGGGAACAAGAACCCCAAGGAGGGGAGGCATGCGTGCCCCAGGAGAGGAGGGTAGATGGCTTAACGTCAACCCCTAGGCAGTAGCCATGATGGGGGAAGAGAGGTGGGTGGGGGAAAGTGACCATGATTTCCCGTGATGTTGAGATTTCAATCGCCGGAGGTGGAGGAGAGATGGTTCGTGGTTCTATCCTTGGTCTGAACCAAGCGCCTTATATAGGCATTTTCCCACAACCCTAACCCTGGTGACTCATCACCTTGCGCTACATAAACCTCTATGACTCGTGGTGAGTCATAGCGCGAAATCCATTAATGACTCCCATGAGTCATTGCGCAACATTCTGTTAATCAAAACTCATAAACCTAGTCATGTGCTCAAATGAGTCACATGCGTGAAACCCATGACTCATAATCTGAGTCATGTGCGAAAGTCCTTACCTCATAGGACATCACAATCGTGACTCATGAAACAATCAACCAATCATAATATAACCATGACTCGCGAGTGCGTAGTCACGTGAGAACTATGAGTCAAGCGAGGTCATAGTGTAGAAACATAAACAGTGGATGACTAATAACTGGTTAGTCATGTGAAAACAATTTGGCTCAGTCAAAATTTGTGACATGTACGGCCACTAGGGCGCTTTGCTTGTCTTGATACCGGATGTCTGGCGATTTGTCAGAGGCAAAAACCTTGGCTTGATGACGGTATACAGTGGGAGCTGCCGGATTCGGCTCTAAGTACCTGTTTACTCTGGGAGCGCCCGATTTGGTTTACAGTCTTTCTGATTCCCATTGGAACCGGTACATGTGGTATGGTTACTGATGGATTACCTTTAAGGATTAGTTTGGTTTCAAGATACGAGGCTTGTAGCTCTACCCTTGTTATATGCAGGAGGTATTGTTTGATAACTAAGTTGTTTTATATGTTGGTTTCGGGATACGAGGTTGGGCTCCTGGATTGTGTTTCGGAAGTATCATTTGGTACTTCGGTTGTTTGAACTTTTGTTTGAAGGATCGTTTGATACATTGAACTTTTTATGTATTGTTTTATGGTATCGGTTTGATACCATAGTTGTTTTAGGATACGAGCTGTGCTCATAGGAGTAAGACTGTAGAAAATCCTAGCCCTGAATTTAAAGGCTCCAGCTTTCGGACTTACAAAGGGCAGACTTCGACAGACAGAGTTTTCAATGTACTTGATTGGATAGTTACCTCTTCAGTTCGCCACAATAGTGAGAAGCCGCCAAACACTTCAAGACCTTACCGATATAGTACCTGGTTTTATCTAACAACCTATGCAGCCTCCGCTTGATCAATCTGCCTACTCCACTCCTGGGCAGGGATTTCAAGTGCACAACCAGGGACAGTTTATTAGTGGTTCTCAGAGTACCGAGAACTGATAAGAAAACGTTAAATTGTTTTAACTACAACAAGTCAGTTGGAAGTTATATCCGTTAAGGCAGAATTGACCTTAAGGAATACTGACGACAGCTATCAGCATGCTATCCGATATAGTTACCACCAGAGTGCTCTGGGAGTACTACAATCATCACGAGAAATCTGATAGCAACAGTTGCCTAGCATAGGCGACGAACTCAATACGAGATCAGGCCGATCGGTTGATAGAAGTGACCTTGCAAAACTGTCCACAAGGTCGATATCCAGGAAGGCTAAGGCTCAAGAACAGAAGGCCCCAACCTTTAGTATTGACGAGGCTAGCAGACAACTAGCAAGGAATGAGACTTCTTAGACACTCAAGGAATCTGAAAGTGAAATAGCCAAGGAACAAATGGCCACACAAGGCCCGTTTCCTAAATTACCAGAAAAAGGGAAGAAACATTTACAGTTAACCTCATCTAAGGACGATGCAACCAGCTCTAGCAGCAGCGAGTGAAGCGACGACGAGGATGACAAGATGTCTGCATCAGGAACCACCAAGGTACAGGATGGATCTCATGCTCCAAGGCTAACCATGAAGATTCCAGAGCCCAGCAGTTCTTAGAATCCGGAATAGTCATGGATCCTGGCACATTTGATAGATTGTATGAACATGTTCGAGAATACCTACCACTGCATGGTATTACCTCAACTACAGGAGGAAACACTGCATACTATGGCTTCAACACTGAACGCAGAGCCTAAGATGCATACCGACTGGGTCTGGAGCAATTCAGAGAAAACGACATGACAAGGGATAAGTATATCGATTATGTACGAAAACGATTCTAATCCTCGAGACATACTGTGAAGCTTTACCAGAACTTGATAGATGTTAGACAAGTCAAGGATGGAAATATATCAAGCATCTCGGATGTAGCAACAGACTTGCTCACCTATCGATCCAAGTTACCAAACGACACAATCTCGGATCATGTATTCATGCAAAGATTCTTTGGTATCATGCATATTAAGTTACAGTAAATTGTAGAATCATGGTTTGATGATGATGAATCCATAAACTCGGTAATACAATATGTGGAAAGATAGGATGCTATCTTTAGAGGAATTGGTGTATATAAGAAAGAATCAAAGAAGAAGTCGCATAACAAGGACCAGAGTCAGAAGAGTTCAAAACCTACCGGTTAGAAGCAGGTTAGCAACTCAGTTTCCAAGGAACGAAAAGCAAGCGGGGCTTGTTTCCTCTATGGAAAGAAAGGACACCTTTTCCGCCACTGTCCTGAGATGAAGGATGAAGGAAAAGGGAAAGCTGTCAAGAAAGAATCAACCTCAAACAGAGCAGAGGGTGAGACAAGTGCTGATGAGGTCTACATCAACTCGATGGAGATAGAGACCTACGCCTCATCAGGCAAAACAGCACTCAGTAAAGCCAAGGCTAAGAAGGCTTTGGAAGGAAAAATAAGGATCAATGGCCAAGATGCCAGAGCACTGTTAGATACAGGAACCATTGGAGAACACATCATTAGTGCAGTATTTGTTACCACCCACAGAGTGGAAACCAAAACTATAGAAGGAGCACACAGGATTCTTATGGCCATGAAAGGATCACAATCAACAAGCACATCAGCAAAAAAATCATCTTGCCCACCATCTCTCCTCGCTCACCCTGTGAGCTGCACGTCCCAGGCGCTTTTCAGATTCTGTTCTTGCACACCAGCCTGGCCCGTACACTACTATTGTTTGATCATTCCTGACCCTTTTAGCACGGGTAATCGAACTTGATTTTATTACATATATATAGAAGATCAGCGAGTGGTGATAAAACCATTCTTCCTGTCCTCTGGATCGGTTTCGTCAACCTCAGATTCCGTGTCCCTAGGTTCTCGGAACTGCACTGCACGAACCAGTGCTCCCGGATTCACCCCATGTTCTTGCTATGGCTCGCGCTGACTGTTTCTTCCTGAATCCGCGTGGCTGCCAGCCGTCTCTAATTCATCCAGCTCCATATCACTGCCAAACTCCCGCCTCAATGGGTCCTCATCATTCTCATATCCCACCATCCTCTCGACCCACTTGCCCCGCTCCTTCACTATTTTAGCCTCCAATGTCGTCCTCATCCTCCGTAATATTCGACTCTGCCAAACTCTTCCTGTTTTGCCCCACGATCGTGTCTGACATTCCAGGAGGCCTCTCTATCCATTAGCTGACCTTTCACACAATTCGAGTCGAGGCGGTTTTCAAAAGTATCCAGACGCCTGGGCAGTCGGGGGATCCGGACACTTTTGAAACATGCCAGTACGCATAGTTTATCTTACCTCCGGAACTAGCCATTTTGAAAGCCACATTATCGATAAAGATGCCAGTCCGCCAACATCTTAGTGAATGACATAATATGGCCGCTGTAAGACAGATAAACGGGCCATTGATGTTATCTAGGAAACTCTCATCTGTTATGCCTTTCTTTTTTGGGCCAGCGTAATATTGAGCAAATATCGCCCCCGGCCTCTGCGATGCTACGAATCTAAGAGGGATTGGCTGTCCGCCAGATCGGATTGATTTACTCTCACTCGGATTAGAAACAATCCTGACAAATGTGCAAAAGATACCTCATAGATGCCAGACGCGCAAATGAACCTATCCTCCTCCAGTAGGTATTCCACTCTTCGTGGGCAGGCTGTAGGATCCTCACTATTGAGCTTAGAGAGTTCTGTTATAGCCTTTTTTACTGTATGGAGATACTGCAAGCGGCATCCGCTGTGCTTTGCCCGCATGTTCAAATCAGTGACCTTCGGCCACTCCATTTAGTCTGGGATGGGATGCCAGTTATCGATTAAGGGTAACTTACCTGCTCATTTGAGGCGGGAGTAGCATCAGCAAAGTCGGGAAAGCCTAATTGGGTCCGGGCCTAGCTCGAACACGTGCGGACTTCTTTGGTCAGGGTAATGGGATCCCGAAACGGATTGACAAAGATCGTCCTTTCCCACATTAGATCACTGGCTCTGGCCAGAATGCTACGCTTAAGCCCTGTGGTCATGTTTTGCCTGCTGCTGGCCTGCTGTCCTCCTCCGCTATCCAATTGTAGCATTGTTGGATCTGGGTGACTTGGGGTTATCGCTGGCGTCGCAAGTGGATATAAGACTGTGGGCGAACGGGAGGGAATTGCAGATGTATAACAGTTTTGGCTAACGCGTACTGGGGCAGGCATTCTCCGTCCGGGGTAACTAATCCTCGTGCTGGAACTCTGCGTATTCCCAGGGGCGATTGTCAGTATGGAGCACTATGAGCTAAAGAACTCACCCACAATTGGTCTCTGCACTCCCCCATCCGATTGATGATCCGTATTGTCCTCATGCTGGCTTAACTTGTTCTCCTCCTCGATCTCCTCACTTTCCTCACTATGGCCATTATTGCCCTCATATTCCCCATCATTAGAGTCCAGACTGTCATTCGCCGACTCCAAGACCTGCTGCCGGTGGTTAAGAACAGGGTCTGGTACCTCGAGTCGTGAAGAAGCCAGCTCCCGCAAGCCATCCCTGCTCCAACCTACAGCGGACCCAGTCGTAACAGACTCAACACTGGGTGATGGTATTATTGTTAATCCATCCCCGACCCAGATCTCCGGAAACGTCTGCGGGGAACCTCTCTTCGCCTTTGCCTTTCCTGCCTTGTTGAACGCGTTCGGTCCGTCATAACACACCGGTGTTGTTGTGACATAGTATGCAGGTGGATAGTGATAGAATACACTTCTTGTGTATGATGTTGTGGAGTAGGTAGTGTCAGGAAGCCACTATTGGTATGTAGCTAAGGGCACGATATGAGGTGTGAACTTGGAAGATAGACATCGTCCCTCCGGCTTCCCTAAGAACTAAGAATGTTCATAGTTCATCACTCGCATTTATGTTTGCTGGTGTTGGCAGACACCGGCACGTCCAGCTTCAACGTGGCTGCGCGACTATTTCACTCGGCCAACACGAGTGTTTGGTACTTAATATTCTTGAGGGTGATGAAAAAACGTTTATCACTATTGACGGACTAATCTAGTTTGAGTAAGTCTGCCAAGCCGACAGTAACAAATGTGGGTAAGGCTAGGGCTCGGAGCCCGGAGGCTAATCCCAGAAAGTGACAGCTGCTGCTAAGGCTCAACAGATGGGATATAAGGTGTAAAGCTAGGATAGGAACAGCGATGAAAGGGGCAACCCCGAATGAAAAACGAACTTGAAATAAATGAGCATGATCCGCATAAATCCAAAGAGCCAGTCTCTAAAGCCTGAAGGGAAAACATATTCCAGACGAAAAAGAGCAGGAAAATAACAAGAATGATCTGCAAAGAGTCCAAGAGCAGGTCCTGAGAGCTGACCCGGTAAACGAAAAATAGCCAGTGTCCTTAGACTACACTGGGTTTGGGGAACCGCAGTGGGCTAATCCAAACAAGAAATGTCCGGGAAAAAATTCAAGGATAGCTTGCAAAACTCTAAAGGCTAAAGTGCAAATGAAAAACACACAAGGAAATGTCCGCAGGAGATAGTCGCAGGTCTAAATTAAGTGTACTGAGCAGGTGAGCCCAGCTGTAGCGGGCTAATCTAAACAGAAATAGTCAGGAAATAGCATGAAAAACACAAACTCTAGAAAGAAAAATGCAAACACGAAAAATAAAAGACCAAAAAGAAAGGTCAAAGGGTCCATCGCGGCGTAGAACCTGTAAATTGCTTGAAATGGACCTGCACCCTCTGCTAGCTAGACATTAGCCACATTGGTCGGGGCAGGAGACCTTTGTTGGCAGAGCTAGTGAGCCAGGACAGAAACAGACTTGAGCAGGCTCCCAATGCCCTTTTCTGCCGGCGGCACTACGATAGACCTTGCCAACAGAATGGATGAAAAAACCGGTAGTCGTAACCGGAACATACCAGGTATAGAAGATAAACTTGGGTCAGTTGGAGAGTCAGCGGCCGGGCTTAATTCTTGTCCGGCTTCTCCAGCTGCCAGAATATCCACAGACACATCGCTTCTAGTCGGATCGGAGGGGGAATAGATTCTGCTAGACGTACCAACCTGGGTCGCCGATGTGTTGACAGGCTGTTCGCCCCCTGTGGCTAGCATCAAATGATGCTCAGCGGACCTTCTGGCCTCTGCATGGTCAGAGGGGGACGCCGCATGGCCCGGATTGGGAGTCAACGGTGGAGGACTGTTTGGCCGACCAGGCCTGTTAGCAGGTAGCTGACTCAGATTAAGCTTCATATCGAGTGTGTCCGGTTCAACCCGATTGCCGGCATCCATTGCCCCCACCTGGCCGGCCACGTTCCGCTGGGGTTCCACAATGTCATCCGAACTGTATGGCTCTTCAGCCTCTTGCATGACTGCCAGGTTGGGTTGTCCAGTGTTATTTGCTAGTCTCTGAGGTGCTTTCTTTAGGTCAGTCGCCTGTCCTCTGTGTCTACTAGAAGTCAAAACACGAGTGCCCAAGTTAGCACAAGGGACCGAAGCTTGCTTACCAGGAGACGAGGTAGGGCCAGAATCCAGGGCCGGGATCGCCCCGTTTGCCAAATCAAGGCCCCGATGAGGGGCGACATCGGACTCTGGCTCTGATTCGCCAACGTCCGCCCAATTGATGTGGTGTGTTCGCGTGGTCTGTTTTGTGGTATCACCGCTCCTGCTGGTCCTCGATGAGGTCGTTCGCTTTGCGGCCCCAGCGGATGACTCTGGCTAGTGGCCGTCTGAGTTCCGCTGCTTATCACTACTGGGCCATTGCTCATCTGAACGGGTGCCCCCGTTATCACATCGGTCAAACTGGAGGTTACCAGGAGCCGGGGTGCTATCTTCCGTATTGGTGCTGCGATGGGCACCGAAGAGCAGATCCATTGGTTCACTTTGCGGATTCAAGGACCACCATATGCGGACCTGCCTGCTATATATGATTTGGATCATTTCAGCAAGCCACAACCGCTCCTCAGGATCGTCTCCCAGCAAGGGTGTACCCTGTCCCATCGCACGAACGAGCATATGATATCCGAATCCACGTGACACGATTCTGTCTATGCCCGCAAGCAGGTTCGCAAGGGTGGGCTCAGTCAGCTCCATCCAGTAAACCTGTCCGTGGGTTTGCCAATGGAGGTTGTCCAACCCGGCAGGAAGTGGGCTGCTTGGGCGGACTTCGGATAGCCGATTCACCCATGGACAGACCACGGGCGGACCGGCGAGACCTGCAGGAGCTGTATTAGCCTAGATGGTACATTAATGCGGAGGCTTGGGGCTAACTTACGATCATTTCGGGTGAGGGCGGGGTCCACAACCACAATAGCGGCCACAGGCTGCACTTTCAACATCTCTGTTAAGATACGCTTATATATTTTTGTTATATGTCCTTCAGCAAAAAGTCAACACATTCGGTAAAATGTTCACCCCAGAGCTTATTAGCCTGCACGTGTCCCGACTACTAGCTAACAGGCTGGAGGGTAATAGCATATGCCTAGATGGCTGCCAATTGGGCGGCTGTACTCTGCTTGCACCCCAGCATCCTGTCTTGCTCCATCTTACGTTTCATAGTATTTCGCCAGGCTTTATACTCCTGACAATAGATTCGTGAGTGAGGGAAGCCGCAAATGTGCTTGCACTAGTTAACATCGCTGGCCTTTTTCAAGGCCCCCGATTTTTCAAAAGTGAGGCCAACCTTTGAGGCTGCCATGGTCATACTGGTCAGGGCGGGGGTGGTTGCCGGATCAGAAAGAGGGTTATTTCAAACAAAAAACGGCCCTGAGCGGATGAAAGATGAGTGCTAGCAGATGCTGGTCCAGTTGAGCATGAAGGATTGGGGAAGAGCCGAAAATGGAAATAGAGCGGCCTAGCGGATGGTAAAGGAAGCTCTGCTGATGGTAACGGGCTGCGAGAGCACGTTATTAGCTAGCGAAATGCAGATAGGAAAATCTGAAAGGAGCTGAGGATATACAAGTAGTGTTGCGGACGAGTGAGAGGTTGTGCTGAGCTCTGTGAGTCCTGTTAGGATGGGCTGGCGGATCGAAGATCTGATTGTCATTTGGGACAGGGTTGGGGAGAGAAGATGGAGGGGGTGGAAGGAGAGAGCTTATATAGGCTGCACAAGGACGGTTTTAGTGGGGTTTCTAGGATTGTACCCTGTACAAACTTGAATATTGATATCTTGAAAAGTCATGTGATCCAGGCACAAAGACATACCCTAGATAGGCTTCAGATCAGGTTTTAAGCCGCAACAGAGCTGCATGTGAGCTGCATGCGAGCCACGACCCGTGACCCAAGACCCTTCCAAACCTCTTCAGTCTGCCTACAATAGGGTTAGCATCCTCTTAACAAAGAATAGGTTTCCCAAGGTAAACAGGAAATACCGGTTGGCAGCTTGAATGTTCAGACCTGTTTGTTATCTAACTAAACAAACTTGAAGTTTTCCGATTTACGTCTTGAAAGAAATCTACCTTTCACTTGGACAGATACTAAGTCCGCTGAGGTCCGTCTGCCCATCAGCTCACGCATCCGCCATACTACTTGAAAGAGAAACAAACATACACCACACACGATAACCTCCAAGACAACAAAGCGTCCTGATTGCAGGCGATGTTATCAACAAGCCGCTGCATGCACTAAACACCTTCACAGAATGTATCTTGATATGATTCTATCCCTTAAGACAATTGTGGACACCGCCTCCTCCAGGGCACGACCTACTTTTAGTCGTGATGAACTTGAAAACATGACGGACTCAGACTACGAACCTCATCCTGTGCTTGAGATCGCTGATATCCATACAGCAAGTGGTGAGATAGATGATATGCACAACGATTCAGACACAGAAGACCTCTCCCACCCATCTGTCCGCACGTGCCCTTTGGGTCAAGAAACTATTCGTAGTGCCGGCTGACCTCTCGGCGAAGTGGCTGGCTCTACAAAGCTCAACAAGGCCATGACCGATAACCCCTAGGGCCCTCTCTCATCTGAAGACGACTTTAATTTGGCGAGCTGGTTTGTCCGGACCAAGGTAGGCAAGTCGCAGATCGACGCATACTTTGCCCAAGGTTTGGGCGATCCGGATAGCAGATTATGCCGGTCCACCTATACCTTGCGACAACACCTCGATGTACTGGACCCATTTCGTGAATACTTGGTGTCGGCGGAAGCCAGTATTGATGATGGTCGACATGCAACAATTTTCTATCATCGAGATATCATTGACTGTGTCCGCTACCTGATGCGCCAGGTCGCCTATAGCTCGGATATAGTTTACGCATCTATTCGAGAATAGCATTCAAGTGGCGAGCGGTTATATTCAGAGATGCATACGGCGGACTGGTGGTGGGATATACAGGTATGAGAGAGGTCCTGACAGGTCTTGAGAGAGGTGTTTCCAGTGGTAACAGCCCATTCCGTTCCTTGGTAGAAAACTTGCCGGCCGGGTCAATAGTGGCTCCCATTATTGGATTGTCTGACCAGACGCACCTTACCAATTTCTCAGGAGATAAGAAAGCCTGGCTAGTATACATGACGATCGGCAATATCCTTTCGCGAAGGAGAAACAGCCCGGCCAAGATGCCATTCCTGCTTGTGGCATTGCTTCCAGTACCCCCAAAGTTCACTGGCCAATCAGCCCATGCCAACGAAGCCCATCGGCAGACAAATGTGAATACCCTGCGGGCTTTCTTTGATCTCGTCCTGGCACCATTACCGCTGGTTGCCCAAGAAAGAACGGTAATGGATTGTGCGGACAGCAAAACACGCCTTTGTTGTCCCATTTTGTCAGCCTAGATCGTGGATCATGCTGCGCATGCAGCCTTGCAAGAAATATGCAGCGAGTCATGCCCAGAGTGTGAGGTTCCGTGCGAGGAGCTCGGTGGGTATCCGCGGTGGATCTATGAGACAGGCGACTACATGCAATATACGGAGAAAGCCTTAAGGAAGGAGCTGGCAGATGGGGCCGGTATTGCACAATACTTTCCGCGGTTGGGCGTCAAAATACGAAACCATGTATTCATTAGACTGGATCGGGTAAGCCCCGCCTACCTATACAAGCCAGACCTCTTGCACAACATCTACATTGGCTTATTCAAACATATCATGGAATGGGTGGAAGGATTCCTGAAAATGCATAAACGACAACAGGCGTTTGACGATACTTGGAAAGAAATTCCTCCTTACCCCGGATTCAGCCTACCGAAAAAGGCCTATCGCGAAATGCCACAATGGCAGGGAAAGGAGATGCCCAATATCGGCCGTTGTGTTTCAGCCGTATTGGCGTCCCATTTGCGAAATCCGGACAGTTCTCAGGATCATGATTTCAAGACCGCTTTGAATTGTGTTAGCGCGCTGGCTGATTTCTCTCTCATTGCTCAATATCGGAGTCATACACCAGATACACTTCCCTACATGGAAAGCTACATGTAGACATTTCACCGGACAAAAGACATTTTTGTCGAGTTCCGTACCTCGAAGGCTACTCGCACACGAGATGATCGCCATGATGGGGAGCTAAGGGAACTGATGGCGGATCAGGGTGCTAAAGAAGTCGACCATAGAACCGTCCCTAATCGCCGTCGACAGGCTGATCAAGAGAGGGTTGAAAGGTCCAATCGGCAGGTGGATTTGATACGACGTGAGAACTACCTCAACTCTATTAAGATACACTACCTGACTCACTTTGCCTCCCACGTATGGCGTTTTGGATCCCTATCGATGTATTCTACAGAGATTGGTGAACTAGTACACCAGGATCAGATTAAAGATGGATACCGCATGTAACGTTTCCTTATCGGTTCTCAGTACACTGAGAACCTTTAAGAAACCGTGCCGAGTTGTGCACTTGAAATCCTAGCGAAAGAGCGGCTTAGGCGGATTGATCAACCGGAGGCTCCGAAAGGTTGTTAGATAAAACCTTTTACTATATCGCTAAGGTCTTGAAGTGTTTGGCTGCTTCTTACTATCGTGGCGAACTGAAGAGGTAACTATCCAACCAAGTATATTGAAAACTCTGTCTGTCCAAGGCTGCTCCTTCTAAGTCCGAAAGGTACAGCTTTTAAATACATGGCCGGCTTTTCCTAAAGCCTTACTTGTAACGAGGTGGACCGAGGTATATGTAATCGGGTAGTATTGACCAAAGGGAGCAGGAGCCGGAAGGCGGGAGTAGACGAGAACGGGACCAGGTAATAATATCGAGATGGATATAACTTTTGACTGCGTAAATACAAAAGATACAAACTAAGAAAGAAAGAAGGAAAGAGAGAAAGGGAAAAGTCTAAGAACCAAACCGCCTTTTCAAACCAATCCCGAGTTTACACTAAGCCAAGCCTTTACTAACTAATCTAGTATACAACCTTTTTTACTAGTTTGCCCTAGGGTCTTGACCATTCGACAAATAGTATTTAAACCTGGACCCCGATGCGTGACACTATCCCCTTCTCATGGCTGAGCTCCTGCAAAGCCTTAGCGGTATGGCTTAGTAGGAAAGCGACGGTGGAATTCCCGTACTTTATCTCGTGCGTTGTATAAATCAAAATGAGGTTGCCAGGGAGCCTCATCGTATCCTTCCCAGCGTACAAGGTACTGTAGCTGGCGCCGGTAATAGCGGGAGTCTAGTATTATTTCAACTTCCCATTCAGGACTGCCTTGTATTTGAAGCGGGGGCGGTGGAGCAATAATATGTCCTGGTATAGGAGGCTCAGAGGTGACAGGTTCCAGCAGATTGATATTAAATACCGGATGAATTTTGAGATTGGCAGGTAGAATAAGCCGGTAAGCACGAGTACCAACAAGGGCACTAATTGGGTAGGGACCGATCCATTTCTGATCCAGTTTCTTTGCAGGACGGTTTGCGCGGATATTCTTTGCTGACAACCATACCCAATCACCTACTTTTAATGCTGGAGCCGGTAGTCTTTTCTTGTCTGCTTGTTCTTGATGCAACTCCTGTGTGTATCTCATTTCCTCTCTCATTACGGTGTGCAGGGTATTCATTGTTGAAGCAAAGTCTAGTCTCTCCTGCTCGGGAGGATCCTCCGGGTTTGGAAGCATTATCTCAAGGGGAGGATGATATGCATAATTGGCGAAAAAAGGGCTTATGCCGGTTGTTTCTGATGTATGGGCATTGTGGGCAAACTCCGCTTGCGCGATCCAGGTATGCCAGTCATCCTGCTGGTAATTTACGTATGCTCTAAGGTATTGTTCTAGCATAGCATTAACTCTCTCAGTTTGCCCATCTGTGGCTGGATGAAAGGCGGTACTGAGTTTTGACTTTATCCCAAGCCTTGTACAAAGAGTCTGCCAAAAGCGAGAAACAAAGGTCGAGCCACGATCAGAAACAATTGATGCTGGTAGGCCATTGAGTTTCCATACCGAGTCTCGGTAAAGACAGGCAATATCCTCGGCAGAGTAGCTGTCCCGACAGGGAAGAAAATAGACCATCTTTGTTAGTCGGTCGACTACTACAAGGATCGCATTATATCCTCCACTTTCTGGTAGCCCAGTTATGAAGTCCATGCTTAAGTCATTCCAAGGAAGGTGGGGAACTGCAAGAGGTCGAAGATTACCATAGGGAGCATGATGGCGGGATTTAATCCGTGAACAGGTAGAGCAATTGCTGACATATCGTTTAATGTATTTCCTCATACCCGGCCAATAGTAGTTGAGTGCTATTAGATTAAATGTTTTGGTTAAGCCTGGGTGCCCTGCTAGTGGGCTGTCATGATGGGACCGCAGAATCATGAGCCATAGTGGGTCAGACTCTGGAACAAACAAACGTTTGCGGAAATACAAGCGCCCATCAACAGCTTGGCAGTCCGGAAGTGAGATCTTTTTCGAGTAGCGTAGGCCATCATCAAGCATCTTAAGAACCATGGTTGGGAAGGGGTCTGAGGCATATGCTTCGGTCAGGGTCTGGACTAACTCATCTGGAGGGGCGAAGAGGGTAAAGAGCGAAAGCTTAGACGGATTCAAAACTGTTTGGAACTGGTGCATGATACGTTCATCTCCCTCTTGAGGGAGGTCTCCTGACCGATGTGTTAATGAATCCGGCTTACCGCCACTCTTGCCTGGCCTGAAGGTCATTTTAAAATCAAACCGTGATAGAAGTTCCGCCCATCGAGCCTGTCTTCGATTCAGCATCTTAGTTGACATGAAGTACTCAAGATTTTTGTGGTCAGTCAGTACTGAAATCCTAAATTGTGACGCCTCCAGATACTGTCTCCACTCCTCCAAAGCCAGAACCACTGCCAGTAACTCCTTATCGTATATTGGATAGTTACACTGTGCTGGGGACATTTTCTTCGAAAAGTACGCAACAGGGTGCAGAACGCCTGCTTTATCAGCCTGGGAGAGAATAGCCGCGCAAATAAAGTCTGAGGCATCTGTCTCCACTATGCTTGGCTGAGTAAAGTCATAGTGCGCCAGTATTGGAGCAGTAGTGAAGGCCTTCTTGAGTCCGGCGAAGGCTTCCTCTTGTTCACCCTTCCACCTAAACGGGCGATCTTTTCCAGTCAACCAAGTTAATGGGGACACAACCTTTGAGTAGCTTTGAATAAACCGGCGGTAGAAATTTGCGAAACCTAAAAATGACTGCACATCGCGAAGCCTTTTTGGTGTAGGCCACTCTGCTACAGCAGTAAGTTTTGATTCATCCATAGCTATTCCTTTTGAAGAGATAACGAATCCTAGATACTCAACCTGATCAACGTCAAAGTGGCACTTCTCCGGCTTACAGAATACCCTATTCTCTTTTAGGATTTCCAAAATCTTACGAACATGGTCTCGGTGTTCACTTAGACTTTCTGAAAAGATCAGAATATCGTCCAAATAGACGGAGCAGAAGTCATCCAAGTAGTCCCGCAAAAGGTCATTCATAAAGTTCTGAAATGTCGCTGGAGCATTTGTTAAGCCAAATGGCATGACACAAAATTCATAGTGTCCGTACCGGGTGCCAAATGCAGTCTTCCATTCCTCCCCGCTCTTGATTCTCAGGAGATTATAGGCTCCACGCAAGTCCAACTTGGTAAAGACCCGGGCCTTCCCCACACGGTCAAGAGTCTCCTGAATTAGTGGTAGCGGGTATCTATTCTTTACTGTTATGTCATTTAACCCTCTGTAGTCAACGCAGAGTCTGAGCTAGCCATCCTTCTTTTTGACAAACAGGACAGGAGCACGGGCCGGTGAAGTAGATGGTTTGATAAACTCTTTCGCCATATTTTCCTTCAGAAAGTCACGTAATGTTGACAATTCCGATTCTGACATACCGTAAAGAGGCCGCCAGGGAGGTTGCTCTCCAGGCTTTAGGAGGATTTCGTGGTCTATCTTCCTATGCGGTGGAAGTTCGCTGGCTTCTGCGTTGCCAAACAGTTCTAGAAAGTTCCAATATTGTTCCGGTAATTTTTCTTTAAGTGTGGCGGTGACGGGATCAGGTTCGGTCAGACTAACTTCGTAGATTTGAAGATTCTCATCTTCTGCAAGATGATAAAATTCCATTTTGTCTAGTGTAAGGCAGGTAGGATGTTCAGGTAGGGCACTGGTGATTCCATATTGCGTAACTGCTACCCTGTCCGGGATACATCTCTCCAGGCAATATGGTGAACTAAATGTCAGGTTATGAGCACTCCAGTCGGTTTTTACATTATGTCGACGAAGCCATGGGATTCCAAGAACTATTGGATAGTGTCCCAGCCGAGTGACGAAGAACCGGGCACACTCACTGTGCGCTCCGATATTTATAGTTGTTTCGAGATAGTGTGTGATGGAGCCGGAGGATATTGGTCTTCCATCAACAACCTCCAGGATACGAGGTATTTTTAACGGCTGAATCCTTAACTTATGGTGACGGATGAATTTCTCATCAATAAAAGCGAATCCGGTAGCTCCGGAATCTACAAGTGCACAGGAGGCAAGAGGTATATTATTGATAGCTAGTGTGCAACTAACTACCAGATGTTTTCTCTCCATCTCTTCCTCAGTAAGAGCGTTTGTAGACAATCCCGAACAACATATAGAAACCTTTTGAAATGATGAAAAAGAACCAAGGAGGGCATCACCCTTTACTCCTCGGCGAAGTCGTTTTTTGCCGGTTGGACAGCGGAATATACTTCAGCTATACGAAGGCGGTGCGGGCGTTTATTTGGACATTCTCTGGCAAAATGGCCAGTACCAGCACAGTAGGCGCATAAACCTTCTTGCATTCGACGTTGTCTCTCCTCCGGGGAAATCTTGCGTGAGGCATCAAGGGCCATGAGAACTATTCCCCCAGGACGGAAGGAAGGTTCATCTGGCTTCGTAGGCGCTGGATAGGTGGATTTAGGGACTGAGGGAGCTGCGCGGGTCTTTGGTCCTTTGGCTTCGATGGCCCGGGCACGAATACGGTTATCCATGCTTTGAAGCTGAGTGACAAAATCTCCAAACTCCTCCTTTTCATCCATAAAAACTAATCCATCCTTTAGTTCAGTATTGAGTCCGTCTCGCAGAGCAGCCCGTTTGGCACGTGAGTCCCAACGTAAGATTGTCATTAGTCTTTGAAATTCCGCGAAGTAGGTGGCAAAATCCGAGTTCTTTTGTCTCAGGTACTTAATTTCACGTTCAGCTGTTCCTATCTCATCCGGATCACCAAAGGCAAGGGATAGAATCTGCAATATGGCTTCAACATCCGGAATACGGGCAAAGCCATCCGCAATATGCTCCTCGATATGTGCATAAGCCGGACCCTTTACCAGAGAGGCAATATAGGCTAGACGGAGACTCAAATTGGGAAACATTGAGTCATTTCCTTGCAGCTTAAGCCGGACCTGGGACAGGAAGGGCTTTAGTTCCTTCCGGTCTCCAGTGAACTTCTCAGGATCGGGAATGTTTTGTTGTTTTGGAAATGCGGCAGATGCTGTAGTCGCTGGCGATGGTGGTACAATCGAGTTTCTTTGAAGCAAATCGCTTGTTGTATTGGCTCTGTCCAAATCCGTACGCAGACGGACGGAATTGACTTGAAGCCCTTGGTTTTCTTCATTGAAGCTGGTGGAACTGAACTTGCAGGGTCTCGAGAGTGTGCTTGTATTGTTCATAATCGGCATGAAGAGTGGTGATATGATCGTATATAATCCGGAGCGAGTCCACTACTCGAGCCTTATCATCTTTGTTTACCGTAGCCGGTAACTGAATATTCTGCCATGTTGTACGGAGAGTCGCTAATACCTGTAAAGGGTTCGAGGAAGAGCCAAGCGGAGGACCATGAGACTGGGTAACGGGTAGTTCAGCGGCAGACATAGTAATACTAAGCGATTATTGGCGAGTTTGTATAGTGTAACGAGGTGGACCGAGGTATATGTAATCGGGTAGTATTGACCAAAGGGAGCAGGAGCCGGAAGGCGGGAGTAGACGAGAACGGGACCAGGTAATAATATCGAGATGTATATAACTTTTGACTGCGTAAATACAAAAGATACAAACTAAGAAAGAAAGAAGGAAAGAGAGAAAGGGAAAAGTCTAAGAACCAAACCGCCTTTTCAAACCAATCCCGAGTTTACACTAAGCCAAGCCTTTACTAACTAATCTAGTATACAACCTTTTTTACTAGTTTGCCCTAGGGTCTTGACCATTCGACAAATAGTATTTAAACCTGGACCCCGATCCGTGACATTACTCCTACGAGCACAGCTCGTATGCTAAAACAACTATGGTATCAAATTTCATACCATCAAACAATACATAAAACATTCAAGGTATCAAACGATCCCTTGAAACAAAACTTCAAACAACCGGAGTATCAGCTAATACTTCTGAAACACAATCAGGGAGAGGCACAACCTCGGATCCCGAAACCAAACATAAAACAAACTAGGTATCAAACGATACCTCCTCCATACATAAGAAGGCTACAGCCACAAGGCTCGTATCCTAAAACCAAACCAATCATAAACGAAATCCATCAGTAACCATAGTACCTGTACCGGTTACACCGCAGGTCAAACAAGCATGACGCTGGCCGGCAGATCTTGTCGCATTATGCCGGCCAACATGGCCAAGGAATGAGGTTGCAGACTATAGAAGGACTTACGAAAGTTAAAGGAATGATCGTGGGTGAAGATAGTGGGATGGAAATGCCGGTTTTTTCAAGTCACAGTATGCCTCGCCTGGTTCTTAAAGGCCGTAGGAACAATACCATCACGATAACCGAACTATGCGCAACCCTCCATATCTATTATTCCGATATGATGCAGGAGATACTACATTTTACTAGGCAGACTGCTGCGGATAACCGGCAGTTGCCAGCCGACCCCACCGAAGTAGGGTTACTCCCTGTAGAAGGATTTTCTCAGCTTGAAATTCCTGTCGCCGACTTTCAGGAAACTGACAGGTTGCAGATCCACCAGGCCCGCTGCACTGGAACAAAGGCAATCCGTAATGGTGGTCACAGAAATGATTGGGTATGGGTTCAGACTGGTGGGGAAGCGAACTATGGAGATTTACAAGGACGGGTGGTGGCTCAGTTGCTAGATCCTTTCAAGATAAGAAATATTCCCAGGCAGGCGGGAGCTGTTCATTGGTTGGCATGGGTTTGCATGCTCGATCCGGTCAATATTGGCAGATTTCACATTGCGAGCAGACATATTCTAGTCGGCAGGCGGGTCAATGGACGAGACATGCGAATTGTCAGTATAGGGGCAGTGATCGGACAAGCACAGGTAATTCCTAGCGGGGAGAGGCAATGGATAGTGAATCACAGGATTGATCTGCGGACGTTTAATAAAATATATTAAATTATTCTATCCAATTATGTATAGTATTTATACGAGCTAAGGCTGGGCACTTAAGAGGGCAGTTCCCATATTGAGTGTCCGGCATCAACTGGGCCGTGGGAGTATTACACAATCCGCCGGCGTTTAAGGGACTATTTTGAATAGGTTGAATTGTTTTGCATGAAGATGCGGCCAAGTTGAAGCCGTACACTTAAGCTTGCAGTGCCCAGATTGAGTGTCCGCCTTCAACTTGGCCGCCCTGCGTACTACACGATCCGCAGGCGTTTAAGGGAATATTTTAAATAGGGTGAATTGTTCTGCATGAATATGCGGCCAGGTTGAAGCTGTACACTTAAGCTGGGAGTGCCCATATTGAGTGTCCGGCTTCAACTTGGCTGCCTGGTGTATTACACGATCCGCAGCCGTTTAAGGGAATATTTTAAATAGTTTGAATTGTTCTGCATGAATATGCGGCCAAGTTGAAGCCGTACACTTCAGATGCCAGTTCCCATATTGAGTGTCCGGCTTCAACTCAGCCGCGGGAGTATTATACGATCTGCAGGCGTTTAAGCGAATATTTTAAATAGCTTGAGTTGAGTAGGCAGCCGAGTTGAAGCCGGCGACTTAAGGGAGAGATTCCCTTACAAAGTGACCGGCTTCAACTCGGCTGCTTGAGTTCTGCGGATGATTAATAATACCAATTTATTCTCTGCTGTGGCGAAGCCAATCAAAGTATGTGGTCTCGATGGCAGCCGCGCCTGGCGTCTTGTGAACAGTAAGGGAATTAGGGAAGTGACAGTAGGGGGCGAGCTAAGAACAGAGCAACCTAGGCTGTCAGCGGACAGCAGCGGACAGATCTAGGTCAATAGAGGTGGGAGGGGATCTGGGATGGCCGCCGGATGCGCGCAGTTGGTAAGAGTAGGCAGAAGGCCTGTAGACGAGAAGATAAGGGAGCGGATACAACCGGAAGGCGCTGGGAGAGGATTGGGTTGCAAGGAGCATATTGGACACTTTGGAGGGAAAGTGGAGCGTCCGGGCGTACCAGAGGAAAGAGATGAAAGGCAAAGAGGGCTCAGGAGATCCGGAAGAACGGAAGGCAAAGAGCGGACTGGCTTCGTCCGGACGTGGACCCGATATGTCCGCTCAAAAAGCCTTTTTGCTAATGCAGCAAGCAATACGCAGTCGATATAGAGATTGAAAAAATAGGTACCAAGAACAACAGAATGATTGTCGGAAACCTCCTGAAGTCTGACCCCTTGATCGGAATGGAATTCTTATCAAGAAATCAGGCAACAATTGAGTGTGAGAACTCAACAATACTTTTTCCTGAGCACAAGGTTAAGGTAAACTGCAGGGCAACTCGTGGGCTAGTAAGGGCAGCAGTGATTGCAACTACAGAAGAAGTCATAGACATGTTTTCTGAAGTCTTTCCAGACCCAATTCCAGCAAGGTTACCACCATTGCGAGAATACAATCATCGAATCCTATTGAAGAATGAGGAGAACCTAAAAACGTAACCCACATTCATAGTTCCAGAAACATATGAGCTAATGCTGAAGGATTGGCCTGCCTAGAAGGTACCAGAAGGAGTCATATACCTGAAGGAAGTTCCTGGCGCTGCACCACTGTTTGTCCAAGGAAAAACCAATGGCAGGCTGAGATTCCTGGTGGATCTAACTGCTCAAAATGACAACACCAGAAAAGACGACACACAAATCACAAACGAAATGACTATCCTGGATGCACTAGGGCGATAGAGATATCACAGCAAGAATCACTTAAGTGACCCATACTTTCAGACTAGAGTGGAACCAGAATACGAATACCTGAACTGTTTCAAGACACCATTTGGAGGCTTTGTCAGCAAGGTCATACTGCAAGGTGATATGAATTCACCTGGAACATTTATGCGGATCATGTCACATCTAATGCGAGATTACTAGTGAGATTTCCTGTGGGTCTACATTGACAATATACTTATATTCTCAAACAGGGAAGACGAACACATGGAGCACATCAACAAGGGCTGCAGGAAACTGAAGGGGGCACATAACTTCACTAGCGGCCAGAAGCAAAATTCTTCTCATTTGAGATGCATATGCAAGGACATGTAGTAGACGATGACGGAATTCACGCCTCACCTGAGAAGATCACGAGAAGAGAAGCATGGACGACACTTAAAGATAGGAAAGAACTACAAGATTTCTTAGGATTGGTCCACTATATTAGCCAATTCCTACAACACATAGCGACAATCACTGCTCCCGTTACCGCCCTTACAGGGAATGCGGAGTTCTGGACACCAACTCATGACACAGCGTTTCAGAATGCAAAAAGGCTTGCAGATGATCATGAGGTCATCAGACCTATTAACCACGAATCTGGAGTACCCATATAGTTAATTACAGATGCATGAGACACAGGAGTTGGAGCCTGAGTTGGATAAGGCCAATCACCTGAAACTGCACGACCGCCATCCTTGCCCAGCAGGATGTTCACTAAAACACAAATGAATTATGGGACAACAGACAAGGAAGCTTTGGCGATCCTGGATGGCTTGATAGCATTTGATCACCTCCTTGCAAAAGATGAGTTTACGATTGTTACAGATCATCAACCCCTGATGTATCTTAGGCCGGATTGAAGACCGATTAGGAAGCAGCTGTGGTAGCATACACACCTGGAAAAGTACATGGCAAAGATAGTATACAAGGCTGGGGCAATACACTATTTAGCTGATGCTCTTTTCCGCCTTTATCGAAATTATACTGGACTAGCAGAATACGCCCAAGACCCTACTGAAGAAGAAGAAGAAGACCTCAAAGCTACCAATAGTCTCGAGAACTCACCTCATACCTTATTTGCTATATTATTCATTTCTGACACCATGTCATGTGTTGAACAACTTCCCACTCTTGAAGACCAGTGTGAATGTGGATGTGATTGCAGCGTGAGAGAAGGGAACAATTGAGGAGATATGGTATTCTGAAGAAATCTTAGTGAAGAAGAGTTGAACCATGCAGCGATTTATCGGACAGCATGTCACAGGGCAGTTTGCACATTCCATAACAAAAACAGGCTTGTATGACAAGTCATTATGCCAGAATTCCCTGAGGGGGCAGCAATGTGAGCGAGAGGCCAAGCAGAAGACAATGAGGATCCCAGACCTACAATTGACCATGAAGGAGTGAGAAAACGACTAGCCACGGCACTGGAACATGACAAGCCTCTGGCTGAATGAAGAGAATGCAACGGTCATGAACAGAAAGCCCATGATGCTGTAACGGGGGCACTCTGTAGGATGACGGATCCTAAGATTGGGACTGCACCGAAGACTCAAAGTAGAAGTAAAGATCAAAATAAAGATAAAGATAATTCAAAGTAGAATCAAGCGGTAAAACTTAATAACGTTAAGCCTGAAAGCTTCACTCAATAAGTTCTCTGGAGGATTGTTGGTTATCAGAATAGGGTGTCTCTCGCTTTAGTTAAGTAGAATAATGTAAAGCCAGAGGACACCCGTCAACCATTCTGACCTTTCGCGGGCACCCTGCTCAGCTCAGGGCTGTCCAACTCACCCGCCTAGAGTGGGCTAACAGTCGGAGGCAGTCGGACCACTCGGATATTAACTATCTCCACAAATAGGAAGTGCTTTCGGTGATGTCTCTCCAACTACATCTGCATGAGCGAAAAGCCCTTTCCTATCGGTAGCATATCAGTGGCCGACTGACCTGCCCCCCGTAGAGATAATATCCATTGGGACTCACTGGCCCGGCGGTGGCTTCGTCTATACAAGCTACGCAGTCCATCGGCAAATCTACTTGGCTATACTAAGCTTTTAAACCTGACTGCATGCTCCCACGATAAGAAATCTCCTGCTGCCTGACTGCATGGGCGCTACCCACAGTCAACCATGCAGGGCCCTCTTAAATCGTGACAAGACTCACACCTCTAGAGTCCACTAATAACCCATGATAATGCTACAGTTCACGGGGTAACCCGGGACTGGCTTTGGGGTGGTTGTCCTGGAAGCCTTGCAGCTTCCCCGGTCAGCCCCAAGCCCTCTACTGTTAACCATACAACTACCCGGAGGTCAAAGTAT
>Ga0307509_10003860_pt1 | contig 22214 bp, 19 predicted proteins | sample 10_EM_MG_FD_202245 | JGI IMG/M metagenome (GOLD analysis project Ga0307509, IMG submission 202245) | Populus trichocarpa ectomycorrhiza microbial communities from riparian zone in the Pacific Northwest, United States - 10_EM | ecosystem: Host-associated > Plants > Roots > Unclassified | place... | reverse complement strand
ACAATCAGCCATGGCCATATTAGCGAGAATTTTATCCCAACTAGACGCCATATTTCTAAGTCGTCCCGAACAAAGGGAATCTCGGAAACATACGTCGGTACACCCTCCAAGCATAGAGCCTGCATCCTTTATCAGTGATTGTTATAATTGAAGGGTATAGGTGTCATCACCCTTGTACCAGAAGTACAATCCCGGCCTGCATGTAGAGTTAGGTGTAGCGCAATTGTAAGAAAGGAATAGGAAGACTTACGACGAGGGCCCCTTGCAACTAATTTGCATTGCATATTAGCGCCCACATCTTGATTACAAAAAATTTATAGCCACCTTGAAGCTCCTGATATTGCAATAAATATAAATCAGCTCCATTCGCCCTTTTGGCATGTACCATACCATGAGAAGTATTTTATAGCACTGATATCTCCAAAGGTGTCAATGAGATAATGGTAAATCGCGGCTACGGTGAAAACGGCGTGCAAGACATCCAATAATCTATAGATGGTCAGACGTAGAATATCATAAAATTCAGATGAGTACAGGAGAAGAGCAACCTGGGAATGCAAGATTAGGATGAAGAGTAGAACCGATCTGGATGGGTTATAAAGTATACCGTATATTTCTGGAACTTCCAGTCCTTTGGAAAGCTGTAGTAATAGGTGTAAACTTGCACTACAGCGACGCCGAAAAGACTTGAAATGGAAATGGGTCAGAATAACCGCCAGGACAGAGGTTGGTATGACTTGTACACACACGGATGCTGCAATTGCTCCAAGAAGAGCTGCGCCGATGGTGTTTCCCAAGGTAACTTTCATTTTGACACGCTTCAAGCGCGATGTTCTGTACGACAATTATGACTGGGGAAGTATGTGGAGGAGTTTGGGTTGGATCGAAATGCAGGAAAGCGGATGATACGATGTTTTAAGCCAAAGCATCCTCATGGCAGCGCAATTGGATGCAAATTAGATGACCTTTCCTCGCGACACTAAACTTCTTTGTAGCTATACTTTTGGATGATCTAAACTCCGTGGTGCCCGAAAGCAGCCGAGAGACAAGTTTAAGTCTGGCGGGAGCGTAGCAGCCTTTCCAGATTAAATTTGGAATTCATGTCCCTGACATTTGGCATCGCAGCATGTCGATCTGGGGGTGCAATTCAGATTTGGAACGTTGTCATGTTAAGGAAAATCACCCATTATCCAAGTAGTAAGAATTCAACTTGCCCATTGCAGAATCCTTTATTAGTGGAGGTACCATGGAAAAATATTCTGGCCACGTCTGGTAAGTACTCATATTAATATCACACCATATCGCGGCTCCCTCGTACTCATTTACTCTTGCCTATGAGGTGTTTATACTTATACCTTTACAATGTTCCCCATGTTACAAATTTGATCGGAACATCCACGGTGATCCACCTCGAATCATTACAAGGATATATTTATCACAACTTGCGTAGTGTTACCGCCAAGTTGAGTTCAGCCTGCGCTGAACGTTGAACCTCGCCTCGACTCGAAATCAGGGCAACTTGAACTCTGAGTTGCGTCACTGTCAACTTGTTGACACAAGTTCCCAAATCCCGCACGTGATTCCTGGCTGTAACTTGTAATGCTGATATCTCCATAACAAATTGTTGGATATAAGTGATTTTATGCACAGTACACAGTAACTCAGGTAACTAGAATCCATGTCAGTTCCGAGGTAGTAATAATGCTCTAATATGTTACTACGAGCGGACTGTTACGAGTAGTCGGACTAGCACTCCACTCAAAGCCGAACATACTTGAGAAGGAAGTTCTCAAGGATCTGCAGTCAACCACTGATGGTGCAGTGACTAACGCCCAAAGTTAACACCGTTTTTTTCGTTGGTGAGCGACGGTTGATAGGAAGTAATTGCACCCTTCGGTGGCGACATATGTGGATATCAGGCTAATTTCTTTGGATGTACAGGTTTAAAAATCCCTCCCGACGTGATCACAGTTATTTTCTCCATCCGAGGACGTCAACGTGAATTTGAGCGAGGCTTTACTTGAAGTATTACTTGGCAAGTTTTAAGTAATCTGGTTGAGGCAAGCCATTGCGCGTGATCGTGGGACTTCTTATTTCCCTTTAAAACTCCCGTATTCCCACGCCTACTTTTTTCTTCGATTCTTCCACAATCAATAACCGCTAATGACGATAAACTCTGGTGCAGCGCGATGAGCCAGCCGCGTCCTCCTCCTGGGAGGGCTGCAGGCGGCGCTGACCTCGCCCGTTCGGCACCGCATACCTTGTTATAACAAAGGGACGGGCTCGATATATATCTGACGGCGGCTTCCTCCCCCTTTTCCTCAGATATGGACACCACTTTCATTTACCTAGGTGCGCCGATTGTCCTTTTTTTTTGCTTCAATTTATCCTGCTGACAAATCATTAGTGTGTTTTTCATCCTTTTCATAGCACTTTGTGTCGTCTACTTTTTTGGAATATAAGGGCCGTCGTTGGCATTTTAATTCCCATCGATGCACGCCATAAGTACCAGGACATATTCGTTTTCCGAACCCCCTTCTCTCTCTCCGGGTTGCTAATGGTGGATTGCAAAGGTACGTGATCCCCCCGCGGAAGTATCTTGCTATTTTCTACTTAACCGTCATGGGGATTCGCGTTGCAAGAGTGGAATGGATCATTGTGAAAGGAATTTCCACTTCTTCTTGAAGGTGTAGTCCAAAGCACTTCGGTACACTGGGGCTTTTCGTCCGTACTCATCTATCGAAGGTGGCTTGACGACCCGCGGTGTATTGGCGCACGCAACAGCCTCCATTATCAAGTTACCGTGATTCGTTACGGATCTTTCATGCAAATCATCACCATGCTTCCCAATCAGTACGCGAATACGGCCCAGTACGTGAGTTGTAGACGTTTCTGTTCTAGTGAAACCTGAGTAACGATGTAGAACGTGCGGTACAGTATTCGTGTGGGTACCGTTTATTTCATCGAATAGTTAAAGAGTCTACTTATGTTCATGAAAGACCACGGTACGATCGCTCCTTAGCTCGCATCTTGCTCGACGCACGAAATTTTTGTGAGTTCCACAATATTTGTCATTTATACATCTAGTTGATTTCCATACAATACCGTTACTTACGCTACTCCTTCTTAGAGAAGTGCACGTGAATACACGTGAAGATAATGATAATACATGAGATACTCACCTCATATACAGTTCCCAATGCTGTAGCCCTCCTCGTGCTGGAAACAAATGTTTGCTGCCTTGGGGAACCCAATACTCGTCTCAATCCCACCATCCGGAGTCCTCTGAAACTTGAAGTTATCCTCACCCTTACAAGTTTCCTCTTCGGGATCCCTCAAACTACCCACACCAGCATCTGTTGCTGGCACTCCAAACACCACCGATGAATGCGGAAACTCATCACAGTGAGGCCACGGAGGCCCTCCTCCTTGACCTTCAAACACAAGCATGCCGCGCCCCGAAGTCAGAGTAGTCCCCGTACCAACTGGCAGCGTAAAGGATCCGATATGAATTCTGCGCCTTGTAACCGTATCGATCGCCATCCCATTCCACGTCGTGCCTTCGGTGTTGCGAACCTCAAGGTTATAGGTGTTGTCATACGTTCCGTCGAAATTCACAGCGCAGGTGACACCTCTATCGTGGGGGGTGCAATTGTCATCGACGGTGGTAGAGCCCGCGGCATCAAGGTAGACCTCGAAAACGGCGCGAATGACAGATATTCCAGGACCAGCATCAGGTTGGGGGAGGAGAGCGGTGTAGATGTCTGCATCTGGTTGCCCTTTGAGTACGAATCCTTGGGCAAAGGCATATGTATATTCGTGGGGGGCGTTGGCGATGTTAATCGGGAGGGTTATGTGTGTTACGTTGTTATTGGGCACGCTCCACGGTATGAAGGCGAATACTGCCACGAGTTCCGTTAACATCGTGGCAAGGGTTGGTGGAACAGTTCGGAGTTTCAGCAGCTTGACTTCTTTATATTATAAAGGATTGTGAAGCCTTGGGGGAAATAGTTCCATGATAAGGCGTTAGGAAATAAATCGAGTTAGAACTTGACCTTTGACACCCAGAATGGTTTGTCTAGAGGCTCAGTCACTTGACGGTTTGCAGGCTGACTCAATGACAGCTAACGGCAGGATGCTAGACTATTTTCGATATTGTAACCTCATACCATCACGGCTTACCACACTACGCGCGGCTTCAAAGTGGCCGAGCGTTTTGCCGTTAACTAATGATATCATTCTGTCATAAATTGTCAAAGGAATAACAGAAATGACAGATGGAATGAGACCAGAACGACATGAACAGCCCATAAAGATGAGCAAGTGGGCAGACACAGCCCACAAACGATTTACCAATTTATCTGTCGAATTGACAGAGCAGATGGAGACCATGTAAAATAGGAAGCCAGAACAGAAATCACACCTGGGTGATCTCCCACACACGTTTATGTGGTACTAGATCTGAGACATCGTGAATGGATAGAGTCGATGTCCCTCGGTGCGTTCTTCGCACCTCCAAGTTCTCTTTGTTACAGCGATACTTATCCTGACAGAGACATGAACTCGAAAGGCTTACCAAATAACCCTCAATGAGCCAGTCGCATCCAAGGCAAAGTGCACAAAAATATATACAAAGCAGAAATTTTGCCGTCGCTACAAGTCTGGTGAAGAGTCTCTTCCCACCCTTGATGGCTACAGCAGATTGACAAGTCTATCACGAGCCCCATGAGTCAGGAAGCCGTCAAAATGCATGTCCATCAATGGGGAATGAGAATCAAACAGGAATGAATTGAATGGATAGGGATATGATAGGGTAGAAATCCAAAAACGAAACCCAGAGACTAGACGAACGATTTATGGATTAGTACGGCAAGCGGCGAACAGGGGAATAGAGCGAACGGACGAGACAAATGAGGCACACCATGAACGAAAGACACGATAAAGAAACAAAGGACGAAGGCGCAATCAGCAAACTCACAATTTGGAAACACCCATGTGAGCATCACGTGGGCGTGCCTTCTTGCGGACAGCAGGTCGCAACGAGTTCACTCACTTATATTCTTATTAGATCTCTCATCGCGGAAGCTCCTGTTCCGCGGCCCTCGTCATCATCTCCGCCTCGTCTCGGGCCTATATTCATTTCTTTTCCCACCCACCCACTCCTGTTCCTTTTTCTACATATCCTTCTATCCGGTAGAGGAGGTTCGATGGAGGGGGTTCATCCTCCCTCTCCATCGTCCTTTGCCCCGCAGAGAAGTTGACCTACCGTCGACTTCTTCTGCGCACCCCGTAGACTACCGGCCAGAACAAAATTAAAATCTACTTGCGAACTGCGCGAACATCCGCAAGATGTTTATTAGCACCCAAAATGTCTACAACTCCATTAAACTTCTCGGGCACTTCATTCCACGCTAACCACGCCTCTGAAAGGGAATAAAGAAACTAATTGACTTTCCCATTCCGGGTCCAAACCGCATTCCCTGAGGAGCATGTCGTACCGGTACAAGAGGGCGAAGAGTAGCTTCAGGTGTTCTCTGACTTGAAGACGTCCATAATCCCCATCCACGGCCATATCTCTCCCCTGGGTTTCATAGGCTATATTATGATAGCTCCCCGACTTCATCCCGCATTGCTGAAAGAATAATTGAAGTGGATTCTCAGGCCGTAGATCGGGGCAATCATTGAAGGACATGGTTCGCATGATCATGGTCTTGTACTCGTTCATTTCCATATATGCGCCATTTTCCAGGATATCCATGGCCGCGGCAGTGTTGGAGAATATGTAGGACACCAAGACCGATTCCATGGCTCTCGAGAAACCAAACTGGTAGTGGAAGGGGAGATATGTGAGGGCGCGGATAGGAACGCGAGGGTGTTGAGCGAGCATGAGGAGGCTTGCCATCTCATTTTCGTGCAGAAGGACTTTCACGACATCTGCAAGCTCCGCGTGCCGTCCATCGTACGATTCGTACCTCGGCTGTACCAGGTCGGGATCTGATTTATTGGGATTTTGAAGCCAATATTCCACCTTTTGATTCCTTTTGTCGAGATATTTCGGATAGCGGTCCCGCAGCTCGTCCGAGAAAAGAATTCCAGTAAGAAGAGGCGTAAAGCTTTGTGAATATTTCTTCCTTTCGGTCTCCGAGAAGGTGAGAATGGTTCGAATCATTTTTTTGATCAGATGCTTGAGTTCATTTTGTGTATGTGGTTTATCGAAGCCAACAAGGCCCGTGAGCGGGGGCGTGAATCTCTTGTCGTCACGGACAAACTTGAAGTTGGATGAGATCAGATCCCATGGAATATTGTGACCCTGATGCATATTCTACATGCATCGTCAGTGAATTTTCCATAAAGATCTGGGATTCATCTTACTTGTACAGTCTGGGGAGTGGATGTAACTGAAGTCTGGGATATGTCGAAGTTGTAAGTGATGGCCCGAATAAGTATGACTTGATGTGACCATCCATGAGTGCTCCGGAACCGGGATCATACGCCGTCACTGCTTAATACTGAATATTGAATATTGAATGGCGGTTTAATTCCACAGCTAACAGCCCATGCGAAAGCGAACACGAGACGCACTAGCTCTTCGCTCTGAATATGCTAGGTAGTTTGCTGCAGTCGGTTGTTGGTACTGAATATATATTTGGACATAAGTGAGGCCCGATGTCAATGCGCTGTAGAAAAACAAAGACTCGCATCTCGAACAAATCTCTAGCCAGGAAGATTGACGGTAAGGGTCAGATTCGTGTTAGAGGCCAGCGCCCGGGGCCCGCTGGCAGCACGAAGAAATTACTTAGCCTCTTCTTATTATGCAAATAATCATGGATTGCAATAGCCTTTCGGCATTGTTCCGCACTTCTGTAATTTCCTACCCACAATTCAACCAAATTGAGACTCTAGGACGTTCGAAGCACCTCCAAAGTGCTGGTGCTGATGACGGGGAAGACTCGAAACTCCCAGTCGATTACAAAGTTCTTGAGCTTGAATTCCTGATGGTTGTAGAAGTGAGAACTTAACGAAATAACTGGGTGATAGCGACGAGGGAGGCACCCTGAGCCAGCGAATGAAGTATTGTGGAAGGAGCTAGGGCGATGGCATCACAAGAATCTATGTCGAGTCGTTTGAGAGTTGGAAATGAATTAGATGTGAGGTAAGAATGACGTCCACTTCATAAGAACGTACGCGCCAGGCCGAAGGTGGCGAAGAGCGATGAAAGCAGGGCCCGGTCGTGGTTAATGCCTAGTTCATGTAAGAGGTGTACTTTCACATAGGTACCATGAGAACAGCAATGACCAGACGAGTGCATCTGGGAAAGAAGTGAGCATATGACAGAGCCGCACGCAGATGGGATTCCTAAGTACATCGAAGCTTCGAACACACCGTGATAGTGATAGTTAAACTCCGTAATTATCATCAGGCCACAATCAGAGGCAATACAGCAAAGTTGCGAGGTTGGCGCTCTCGGGTGAAGTAGGCTTTCGAACCTCCGATATTTATCTTGGTTGCGTCCGGCAACCTTCCAAGTGATTCGAAACCAAGAACTATAAATACATAATTCTCTCGAGTGTGATTTAATTATCCTCCATTCACAGATATGGATAGGCAGGGTCCTGCCAATCTGCACCCGATCCAAGAGCCACCACCTGAACCTGAGTTGATTATCTCCATAATCTTATCCATCAGTTCGGTGGATTGTGACCTATACCGTATTATTAGATACGATGTATTCTAGGAGCCATGATGAGGTACTTCGATAGGCATGGATTCAAGAGCTTGTGTGTCATACATCCGGGACTCTTCAGTTTCGTTCCGATATTTAGAAGGTGAGAGAGACATTGAATTCTACAGCAGGATATATTGAAAACGTGTTCGTTAAAACAGACAAGAACTGTGTGTCACCTGGTGAATCTTGCCTTCGAGGTCGGTAGTCTCGGATTGTTTCGTCGCCTTCGTCCGAAACTTGAGGCTCCTGCTCACATCCAAAGAAGTTTCGTCATCATTGAAGCTAGTTCGTGCGTTTAACCTGCAGAAGGAGGTTGGATATTGTATTAAACGAAGAAGACAGTCCAACTTACATAGCGAGGTAGCTATTAATATAGACTTGGAAGTCAATCAGTGAGGCGTCGAATTGCATAAAAATTGGTCGTGTGATTGCTTACGATGGGGAAGCAAGAAGTCAATTCCTACGAAAATGAGATTGGTGGGCATTGTTGCATACTGTGATTCTGAGTAAACACTGGATCTAAGGGTCATAAAACACACGTACTGTGATCAAAACCGAGAGAGAGCAGGCACTAAATCGTAATTATGGAGAGCTGTTCATAACTATATCAAAGAACAACAGACCTCGTCAAGAAACCACAAATCAATACGTATCTCATTATCCTCACGAGCTTGTTGTTTGTCCTGAAAAGACCCCATGATTATCCGGGTGTGTGAATGAATGGAAGACGTTCGCGTACCCACGAAATAAGGTTCGGTTAGTTTGCAAGTAGTAGCAGATAGCGGTGGCAATCACGAAGTCTATAATGGTCGCCGATATGAATGCACCATTTAGAACGCTCTACAACATTGTAAGTTTAGAAGAAAGTTCCGACTGCGAAATGACTAACCTGGAGTTCGTGTATTGAAGCGAAGGTGTCTGTTGCATATCTTTGTTGTATGTATGTTCGTGTAAGTAGCGGGAGATCAACCTTTGATTCGGAACATACGTCCTGACTGTTAAAACTAGTTTTCGAACACGTGATCCAACTTGGAATACTGGTAATTCATGGAGACGTACCTATCCCTATTCCTGCCGGTGTTGTCAGTCATCAGTGGCCGCCTTCAAGGAAAAGGGAAAGAGTGGTCACCCCATCCCGCTGCTACTAGAATAATCTATGACGATGGGTAAATAATCTACGTTCAAGGCTTTCAATCACCCAGAGAACTTACAATCACCCATGGCCATATCAGTGAGAAGTTTATGCCAACTAGACGCCATATCTTCAGTTGTTGTGAATGGAAAGGATTCAGGAAACCTACGGCGGTACACCCTCCAAGCATAAAGGCTGCATTCTTTGTCAGTTATTGTCGAGAATTCGCGAAGGGCATAGCGGTCATCACCCTTGAACCACGAGTACAATCCCGACCTTCATATAGAGTTAGGGATAGTGAAGTTGCAAGGGACGAATAGGAAGGCTCACGTTGAGGGCTACTTGCAACTAATTTGCAGTGCGTATTAGCGGCAGCATCTGGAATAAGTGAAGAAATTTATGGCCACCTTGAAGCTCCTGATATTGAAGTAAATTAGCTCCATTCAGCCCCTTGGCACAGACCATACCATGATAGGTATTGGAGAACGCTGATATCTCCGAACGCATTGACGAGATAGTGGTAAATTGCGACAATGGTGAAAACAGCATGCGAAATGTCCAATAATCTATGGGAGGTCAGAAATGGAATGTAATAAAAATTAGATAGTTACAGGAGAAGAGCAACCTGGGAACATAAGGTTAGAATGAAAGTGGAGCGTACAGAACACGGGTTTTGAGGCAAGCGTACTGCATATTTCTGGAACCTCCAGTCCTTCGGAAAGTTGTAGTAATAAGTGTAAACTTGCACCACGGTGATTCCGAAAAGACTGGGTGCAGAAATGGGTCGGAAAATCGGTCAATAAAAATTTAGGACGACGATATACGTACATGGATGCTGAAATGGCTCCGAGAAGAGCTGCGCCGATGGTATTTGCGAGGGTGACTTTCATTTTGACCCGCTTCTAAAGCGATCTTGCGGACTAAAATATGACCGGAGAAGTGTGGGGAGAAGGAATGTGGGTCGAATCGAATCGAAAGCAAGCGGACGATAAGATCTTTTAAACCAAAAGATCCTCAGGGCAGTGTAGTTATTTATGGAGTAAAAATCACGGAGTCAATCCCCAGCGTTGTGAGGCTTTCGTTGGGAAATGAGGTGTGAACCCAACCACATGATATGTATGATGCATTATCACTCGAATCCAGGCGTGGGAGGTGATAGAGTGAGGGCCCCCGACAATCGCCGAATCTGATACGTCTGAAGACTGGGGGGTGATCTGAGGAGTAAATTTTACACCCGAGGATCTTCCTATTGTTTACCCGCATGCAATCCAAACTAAATGGATCCGAAATGTACCCTGTTCGGGCCTGAAAAGGTAAATAGTGTAGATAGTCCTTTTTTCGTCGGTGAGCACCCAATGATAGGAAGTAAATTTCACCGTTCGGTTTGGACATAGATATCCCAATTCCCTTGGCTTTGGGATCGGAATGTTTGAGAATCCCTCCCGAGGTGATCGCGGTTATTTCCTCCATCCGAGAGTATGAGCTTCAAGCGAGACTTTCTTGGCGAGTTTAAATCTGGTTGTGGCCAAGTTGAAGCTTGAAGCTTAGCTGATCTTTCCAATCCGCGTGATCGTGTGACTTCTTATTTTCCTTAAAACTCCCATATTCCCACACCCACTTTTTTTCTTCGATTCTTCCACAATCAATAACCGCTAATGAGGATAAATTCTGGTGCAGCGCGATGAGCCAGCCGCGTCCTCCTCCTTGGAGGGCTGCAGGCGGCGCTGACCTCGCCCGTTCGGCACCGCATACCTTGTTATAACAAAGGGACGGGCTCGATATATATCTGACGGCGGCTTCCTCCCCCATTTCCTCAGATACGACACCGCTTTCACTTACCCAGGTGCGCTAATTGTCCTTTTTTTGCTTCATTTTCTCTCTCTGACAAATAATTAGTGTACTTTTATCCACCTGGCAGCACTTTTTGTCGTCTACTTCCTTGGAATATAAGGGTTGTTGTCAGCATTTCCATTCCCATCGATGCGTGTCATAACTACTAAGACATCTTCGTTATGCAACTCCCTACCCTCCTGCCAAGTCAATAATGGTAGATTGTGAAGCTGCGTAATCCCCTACCCGCACCGTTGAAATGTTTTGCTATTTCCTGGCCTTCAACGTTTAGCCATGGTCGTAAGAATTGACGTCGCAAGAGTGGAATGCACCATCGTGGAAGGAACTGCCGCCCCGTCTTGGAGGTGGCTTTACGCCCCGGAGTGTATTGGCGCATGCAAAGGCCTCCATTATCAAAGTCACCACGATTCGGGTCTTTCGCGCAAATACGGCCTAGGACATCTGACGTTTCTGTTCCAATGAAACACGACTAACGGTGAGTATTCATACTGCTTTCGTTAATTTCATCGAACAGTTCAACAAGCTTCTTAAATTCATGAGGCCATGCTACGATTGCTCCTTAGCTCGCAACGTGCTGGACACGAAATTTTTGTGAGTTCCACACCATTTATCATATATAAATATAGTTGATTTCTATGCAATAATGTTACTTACGCCACTCCTCCATAGACAAGCAATTAGAGATTAGAGGCTGTTGGCCGCAGCTGGTATTTTCGACCGGCGAAATTTTTTACCTGTGACCGGGGTGGTGTCTGACATTGAAAATATTTTAGTGGATGCTTTATTCGCGGCCGTTTGACCCGCGTTTGGATTGAATTTCTAGGCAATTCGATGAGGTTCGTCATTCACGATTGAGAGAAAATGGCTAGTACCTGATTTATGGCTTTTGGGCAATCTCTTCGATAATTTGTTCTGCTTCCAACTTGGAGAAAGCACTCTTCAGGCGATCGTGGAGTTCGGTGTGGACAGTTGGTATTTTTGAAGACCGAAACAAGTCTATCACGGATCCGATGAACCTTTTAAGGAAACCGATGTGTGGCTGGATTGCAGGTGTTTGAGGCTTCAAGTTTCGTGACTGAAGACTAAGAATGACGCACCTTTTTCCAACCATCCAACATACAGTGCTGGAAGATAAGCTGCTTGGCCGTTGTCGCCGAGTCTTCAAAGTGATCCTCATTGCGATAGCGACCATTTCTTGTTCTTGGTTCTTTACCCGCACAGATGCAGGTATGACCGTTGAACAACAATCCGGCCTTCGTAAACCCCGCCTCGTTGTCGGTCCACCACACATCCATGTTCGGTGCCATATTCCCGCAACCAGTCACGACGATCACAATCGGGACCTTTGAATTGCAAAAGCCGTGATGGAATAAATGGTAGTGTTTGCGCATGGTTTCGGTAGGCTTTTGACCGTGCTTGATGACGAAGACGAGCAGGTTGATACCTCCGGTGTTGGATAGGTCGGTAACTAGTCGATAAAGATTTCTAACAGCCTGAGCGTTATTGACAGTACCACCGCTATATTCTCCCAGCCCGACGGTGTCGTGAAGGGTGTAAGTCTTGCCATTGATCTCGACTGGATAGGTGGTACTTCTGGACGTTTCCCCAAGAAAACTATTACCAGCCTTGGCCTTGCCTAGGATCATGTTGATGACGCTGGTTTTTCCAGCGCCCGTTGCACCAAACAATACGACATTGGAAATGGGTTGCTAAGGAATATAATGAGGCAATTTACGAAGCAGAGAAAATGGCTAATACATTACTGCGTAATACCGTGTTGATAATCTGCTCTGCTTCTGAGCTCGAGAAGACATCCGTAAGGCGATTAAAGAGTTTGGCGTAGACAGTGGGTGCTTTTGACGCTGGAAACAAGCCTACAATGGATCCAAAAACCTGCCGGAGCCACAAAATCGATGGCTAGATTGGAAGTGTATTGGTAAATACTCAGCTGATGATTGAGATTGCATACCTTTTCCCAGCCGTTTAACACGCAAAACTGAACAATGACCTTCTTGACCACTCCCACGGACTCTTGAAACAGATCGTCATTGCGATAATCCCCGGAAGTTGTTTTTCTCCCTCTAAACGCGCACACACAAGCATGACCATTGAACGCCATTCCGGCCTGTGTAAACCACCGCTCGTTCTTGGTCCACCACGCATCCATGGTCGGTTCCACATCCTCGCAACCAGTCACGACGATCACGATCGGCACCTTGGAATCGCAAAAGCCATGGTAGAATAAAGTGTAGTTTTTGTGTATGGTTTCGGTAAGTCTACCTCGCTTCATAACGAAGACGAGTAAATTGACACCTCCAGAGTTCGATAGGTTGGTCACCAAGTGATGAAGATTTCTAACAGCTTTCGCGCTATCGAGAGCACCGCCGCTATGTTCTCCGAACCCGACAGTGTCGTGAAGATTGTAAGTCTTACCATCGAGCTCGACTGGATAGATAGTGCTTCTGAACGTTTCCCCAAGCAAACTATTGCCGACCTTGGCTTCGTCACTCCCAAGAATCATGTTGATGACGCTACTTTTTCCCGCTCCTGTTTCACCGAAGACGATAACATTTGGAAAGGATTGCTAAGAAGCTCAGTGAGTTTAGTCACTAGGAAATGAACAACACAGTACCTCGGACATGGTGAAAGTAGAGGGTAGTTCTAGTTGGGGTGTCAGAGTTGAACGTTGAGGGCGACCGCATGTACAGTACATACTACATGATTCGGACTGTCACTGTTTAAGTTACAATGCCTCGTGTGCTGAAACGACGCAAAAACGAACTTCATTAGGAAATTCACAAGTCGTCACGAGTCGACGGCAACGTTGCTTTCTCGTTTCCTTGCATCATTTTTTCATTAAACGAAACAGCAAGTTTGTCATGTTTCTCGATATCCTTACAGCCTTTTGCATAATAGTTTGAACACCGAGATTATTTTTTTGGTCACGTGTATTGTTCCCACAGCCAAACAACTATCGCCACTTCTGATAAGATGTAGTTCCTCACTCTAAACTTCGGCGATTAATAATTTTTTGAGTGTGATAGAACTCGATGGTACATAGTACATATATTTGCCTCTGTACAAGTGAGGCGATCTAGGATGATCTGTTGAGATGCAACCACTATTAGGACTGATTGATGACCAAATATTCCCGCATTTGGAAGATCCAAAGGCATCTAATCATCCAACTGATAGAATAAAGAATATCTACTATTTCATTGGTGGATTATATATATATGAGCTTGGAAGGCCATTGGCAGACACATATATTCACTCACAGGCAGAGATTCGTGTTGCCGTTAGTCGATAAGATGTAGATAAGATTTTGAGGCCATCACGTGACTGACAAGAAAAAATTCGGGTGTTCAAACTATTATGCAAAACCCTTTAAGTCGTGACACGATTTCGAATCGAAATACATTCTCCTGGAACAAAAACTTCGTTTGACTTGGTTCCGAGTCGTCGCTCCACACACACTGCCCGCTCCATATGTACAGGCTCAGGGGCTTGTAGAAAATATACTACTTCGATCACTTTTGCACCGGGAATTTCTAGGGTGAAGCCAATAGTTAAAGATCAATGATACTAATCTCGGACTACTAATCAACGAGGGCAAAGGAATGGCATACATTACCATCATCAGTGAATGCAAGTTTGGGCAAAGTCCAGGTTTCCAGAGGTTCAAAAAGAAGAAAAACAGGGGCCATTATCTGGAAACCTAAGCCCATTTTAACTAATAACGGCAACCTAGAAAACCTGGACACCACTGAAAACCTAGGAATTAATTTGACAAATTACGGGTGCTTTGCTGCTTTCAAGCTTACATCTGTATCGCCCTCAGTCATTCCACCAGCTCACTAGGCCTACTTTATTTCCAATTTAAGAGTTCTGGTGTTCTGGAGCCTTTCTTCAAGCGACTGAACCACTATGAACATGAAGTATATCGCTTCCAAGATATAATTTCATCTATGATTTCAGGAGTCTAGGCAGGTGAATCTATCACAAATTTATAAAGATTATCTTAATCCACTCTTTCATATCGCATCAACGATATCTTTTGGCGGAGAAAGGCGATTTTATATCAGCCGGAATTTTTTTCAAGAGGAGAAAGGGAATTACTCGGTTTCTAGTGTTGGATAGGCAGGCCATCAAGAGATTTCCAGTCACTCTGGTGGGGTTAAATCCTTGTGTCGTGAGGATTGTAAACCCTTCCATATGTCGACAAACAGCGTTTTGCGGCGGTTATTCAATGTTCCCACTGTCCCACATCCCTGGTGCTAAATCATACACTGCTTTTTCCAGCGTTCGTGACGGTTTCACCAAAGACGAAGACGTTTGGATCGGTCTTTCCATCGATCTCGACTGGATAGAGAACTGTCTTCTGAACCTACCCCAAGCGCACGATTAGCGACCTTAGTCTTGTCCCTGCCAAAAATCACGTTGATAACGCTACTTTTATCAGCTCCCATTTTACCGAGGACGATGATATTTGGACTGTATCGCCAAGACATCCAATGAGTTCGATCACTGGCCATTCAGAGACAGAGCCTAGAATATTACCCGAGACTGGCAAAAGCTGAGGGTGGCGTAAATATTCGCCAAGGCGCGCATATGCATTACCCGTATTTCGGATCCTTCACTCACCGTTGCACTTTAGATCTTGGAATATGACATTGTAACGAAATGAAGAACGTTACCTATTCGTGACGTTTCGCGTTAGATCTCGTTCCATGCGCCAGCTCTTTGGAATTTCTTAGCCAAACACAACTTGCGCAGGTGACTTTTCGTGCCTCCAACGTGCCTCGCGATGTCTTCGATTTACGAAAACATGCCTCCGTGACTGGAGGACATCAAACGCCTTTGTGCATGGCATACACGCGGCTGTCTTTCGATTACCTAGAGAGACCGAGGCGCATCATGTGTTCGATGAGACGAAGAGCGCTCACCTTCAACCAGGCTGAAACCTGAAGACTTTTCACTGGTGGAAGGAGATATTCCTGGGGGAGTCATCATCGCCGGGCCGGTACCGGTAGCCCAGCATCATTTGATCAAACAGTCTTTTGACGTTGTCATTCCATCCAAATTTCATTCCCCCCTAGTGGGCACTGGGGCTGCCTCTTTCTGATAGACCACAAATCAATACATCCAAATCACTGCGAGTACGCAAGTTATGCGGTTTCGTGGTCAAGGAGTGCATTTGTCCGTCACAGCCCGCGAATCAAGGATACCAAAGACTGTAAATGGCTTATCATCGATCAAAAATGCTGCATGTAACATGGAGCCGAATTTCATTTCCAGTATCGAAGCTAATGAGTCCGAATTGTCCTACACGCGTTGAGATTCCAAACGTTATCGATCGCCAATGGAATCGACCAGTCACGCTTTAAATATGTTCAAGTTCATGCTCCGCCAGAACAATCCGAATTGAATGGAACATATTTGTACGGGATACCAACTGCTGAAGCTTTCGCCATGTCTCAGGTAATGTGCCACCCGCTTTAATTTACTCGAGGCGTCAGTAACGACTCGGAACTTGAATCGCTCAGGAATCCATTCCAAATATCGTTTTCTTTGGTGAAACGGGCGCTGGAAAAAGTAGCGTTATCAACATGGTTCTTGGGAGCGACGAAGCCACGGTGGATGATGGCGCTCGCGGCCAAACGTTCAAAACCGCTATCTATCCGGTCGATATCGATGGAAAAACTTACAATCTTTACGACACGGTCGGCCTGGGGGAACACAGTGGGGGTACTGTTGATAGCACCAAAGCTACTGGAAAGCTTTGTCGTTTGGTGACCAACCTATCGAACTCTGGAGGTGTCAATTTGCTCGTCCTCGTCGTCAAGCGAGGTAGACTTACCCAAACCATACACAAAAACTACACCTTATTCCACCATGGCTTTTGCGATTCCAAGGTGCCGATTGTGATCGTCGTGACTGATTGCGAGAATGTGGAACCGACCATGGATACGTGGTGGACCAAGAACGAGCAGTGGTTTACACAAGCCGGAATGTCCTTCAATGGTCATGCCTGTGTGTGTGCGTTTAGAGGGAGAAAAACAACTTCCGGGGATCATAACAATGAGGATCTGTTTAAAGAATCCGTGGGAGTGGTCAAGCAGGTCATTGTTCAGTTTTGCGTGTTAAACGCCTGGAAAATGGTATGGAAATCCTTATTCATGATTCTCAAGGCCACAAGGTTTAACGTTTTCGATTTAGCAATCGATTGTTTGGTTTAAAAGAGTTCTCGGATACTTGATGAATATATTTCGGCCATCAAAAGTACCGGCCGCATACATCAACCTCTACGATCGCCTTAGAGATGTCGGCGTCTCCATCTCGGAAGCAGAACAAATCATCGAAGAGCTCACACAGGTACTAGCCATTTTCTGTGAACCGTCAGCGGCGAACCTCATGGAACTCACCTAGCATTCTATTCCAAATATCATTGTCTTCGGCGAGATGGGCGCTGGAAAAAGTAGCGTCATCAGCATGATTCTAGGCAACATCAAGGCCAACGCTGGTGTTAGTGGCCTTGCACAATCGCGTCGAAATGTTATCCATAGAGGCGAGATACACGGTGAGACTTATAACCTGCACGACACAGTTGGTCTGGGAGCAAATGTCCGTGATATCGACAGTACCAGAGCCACAAGAAGTCTTTATCACTTGGTGGGCGACCTATCCTCCAATGGAGGTATCAACCTGCTCGTCTACGTCATCAGGAATAATAAAGGACGCGGAGAAAACCTACGAAAAAACTACAATTTAATCCGCCATGGATTTTGCGATTCCAAGGTCCCGATTGTTATCATCATAACCGGTTGCGAGAACGAACGGCCGACCTGGTGGTCCAAAAACGATCTATCCCAGGTTGGAATTTCATTCGATGGCTATGCCTGCGTGTGCGCGATTGAGGGAAGGAACGGTGACTATGAAGAAGTGGTCAGACAACTCGTTGTTAAGTGTTGCCTAGAAGAAGGCTGGAAACAGGTATGACATCATCGCTCACAATCTTCGAGGGTACAGAACTCACTGAGAGATTTTCAATTTAGAATCCGGTTGGATCGCCGCAACCTTACGTGATGAACCGTATCGGCTTGAACAGAGTACCAGACGTCTACAAGAGCCACTACAATCGCCTTAAAATGACTTTCTCCCGTTGGGAAGCCAAAAGTATTATCGAAGCGATAAGTACCACTGGAGAGTAGTTCCAGAATATATCATCACTGCATCAGCGTCGTCCTCGTGAATTCGATTGCGTCGGAGAGGGTCTTCATCCGGATCGACAATTGTTGCCTAGAGACGTTTCCTCAGAATGGCAGTCCTAAGCGTTTACAAAGGCGTTGTCGAACTACACGGATCCTAGCGTTGTCCGATTTCCCGTCGAGGTTCTTCCGTTTGGGGTTAGGGAATATGCTAGCCCCGCGAAGGCGTCGTTTTTGGGATCGGGTAAAAATCATGGGCCGTCTTGGTACGAAATGGGGGGAATCATGGCGGAGTCGGGTGTTAGGATAGTGGAATGCGAAGACTCCAGCGGGATATTGTTGTTTTCATGTTCCATGTATGCATATTTTTTTTCTATAAGCCCGGCACTGGTAGCAATACTACTTGAATGATCTAGATCTGCAGGGAATAACACAAAGGACAGGCAAGAAGCTATGTGATCACTGATGACAAAAGCGGCAACCCACCAGGCCATCTATACATCTAATCTAATCGGCTTAGGCCACCGTTCAACCGCACGTACTTAGTCTAGAAATATCGCTCAAGATGAGAATACGAACGGGCGTGGTTGCTCTCTTTGACTGACTGCAGCCTTTGAGGAATGCGAGAACAATGTCTACATACTTAGGACGTTCGAGTACGTAACCACATTGACACGATCCAAAGTAACGTGTGGAAGGACAGAGTACCTTTTATTACAATCAAATTCACGCTCACTCATACATCGCAGGATTATGAGGAATCGCGACGCGTCTTGCGGGTGGACGCGTCCGACTGAAGTCAATGGTCACGGGACTTAGTCAATTGGTCACGTTATAGCCTTGGATTGTTTACACCTACATACCCCCTTTTCTTCTCTGCACTCAATCATTTGCTTATTTAATAGAGGTCAGTGGCTCCGGGCGCACCGACGGAGGCGGAACTATTGCTACTGAGCATACGGCCAATTGACCATGCACCACCCAATTGACAAACACTTCGATGACCATCTAGAAGGGCAGGCGGCGACGAGGGATACCGTTATGTTCATATCCGAGTGGTGGGTGCCTTGTGCGCTAGAATGACTACCTTTAACTTTGTGGGGCACACTTGGCCCCAAGTTTAGGGGGAACAAGGCGATGTGACAACTTCCGAACCACTCACAGCCCCCACGAGTGACGAGACTATCTTCTGAGTCACGACTGCTACTGCTACTCGATATTCCCGCCAGAAAACGTTGGCAGACATCCTCTTCTGGGCATTGAACCATCATAAATAGCTCCGGTAACTCCATTCTAGCCACCTGCATGCAGGCTGTGCACATTGATGTCACCGGTCAAGGAGAGTATCTTTTCGAATCGGGGATATTGTAAACGCGTGGCAGGTGCTTCTCACCTCCATCTGTCATTCAATTGGAACGAGTACTTGACTTATCAGATCTCCAAACTCCGAACTTGATTTACACCTTCCAACTTTGACGGATTCCAAACGCTATCGATCACCAATAGAATCGTCATCTAGCGTGCGACATTGGTTCTGTTAATTAAAGTATGTGTGCACCTATCTCGTCCCCGGCAATTCGACCTTTACTACCCCCAGTCCGTTATGTCTCAGGTATGTGCCGTCTACTGGTATTTTGAACTTGAAGAGTGGGTAACCAACTTCATCGAATCCTTCAGAAACCCATTCCAAACGTCATCGTATTCGGTGAAACAGGCGCTGGAAAAAGCAGCGTCATAAACATGATTCTTGGGAGCGACCAGGCAAAGGTCAGCAATCGTGCGCTTGGGGAAACGTTCGAAACCACGGTCTACCCAGTTGAACTTTTTGGAAATACGTATAATCTTCACGACACAGCTGGTCTGGGGGAACATAGCGGCGGTACTGTCGATAGCGCGAAATCTGTTGGAAATCTTTATCGCTTGGTGATCAACTTATCCCACTCTGGAGGTGTCAACCTGCTCGTCTTCGTCATCAAGCGCGGTAGACTTACCGACACAATCCATAAAAACTACACTTTATTCTACCATGCCTTTTGCGATTCCAAGGTGCCGGTTGTGATCATTGTGACTGGTTGCGAGGATGTGGAACCAACTATGGATACGTGGTGGACCGAGAACGAGCAGTGGTTTACACAGGCCGGAATGTCATTCAATGATCATGCCTGCGTGTGCGCATTTGAAGGAACAAAAGGTCGCAATAGAGATCACGTTCGAGAGTCTTTGATAGCGGTCAAGCAGCGCGTTATTCAAAAGTGCGCGCCAAATGGCTGGAAAATTGTATGTCATTTCAGTCTTCAGCCCGGAAGCATGAAATCTCAGAACTTACCGAAACACTTGTAATTTAGCCACCGACTCTTTGGCTCAAGAAGGTTGTCGGATCCATGGTTGACCTGTTTCGGACATCGAAAATACCACTTGTCTACGGCGACCTCTACGATCGACTTACGAATGTTGTCAGCGTCTTAGAAGCAGAGAAAATCATCGAAAGGATACTACGCGAAAACGACATTCAGGTACTACCTGTTTCTCCGAATCGTGAATGACGAGCCTTACGAAATAATCCAGCAGTCCATTCCAAACGTTATCGTCTTTGGTGAAACGGGAGCTGGAAAAAGTAGCGTCATCAACTTGATTCTGGGGAGCGACAAAGCCAAGGTCGGTGATGGCGCGGTTGGAGAGACATTCAGAACTACCAGCTACGTAACCACGATCAATGGGAAGACCTACAACCTTCACGACACGGTTGGTCTGGGAGAACATAGCCGTGGCACCGTCGATAGCGCCAAAGCTGTTGGAAATCTTTACCGCCTGTTGACCGACCTATCCAGCTCTGGAGGTGTCAATCTGCTCGTCTTCGTCGTCAAGTGCGGTAGATTGACCGATTCCATCCATAAAAATTACAATTTATTCCACCAGAGCTTTTGCGATTCCAAGGTGCCGATTGCGATCGTCGTGACTGGTTGCGAGAATGTGGACCCGACCATGGATACGTGGTGGACCAAGAACGAGCGGTGGTTTATACAGGCCGGAATGCCGTTCAGTGGTCATGCCTGTGTATGCGCGTTTAGGGGCACAAGAGCAAATAATCGCAATGAGGATCTCATTGGGGTATCAGTTAAGGCGGTCAAGGAGCTCATTGTTCACCATTGCGCATCAGACGGTTGGAAAAAGGTATGTCATATTCAGCTGTTGCAAAGCTTGAAGCCTTACGATATTCAAAACACATTCTACCCAGCCACCCATTATTTGGTTTGAAAAGGTTATCGGGTCCATGATAGACCTGTTTCGGTCATCTCAAATACCACTTGTTTACACCAACCTCTACAACCGCCTCACAAAGGCCTTTTCAAGCTCAGAAGCGGAGGCGATTATCAACGCGGTAATTCACAGTAATGTATTGATCATTTCCTATTGATCATGAATGACGAACCTCATGAAAGTACCTGACAGTCCATCCCAAACGTCATTGTCTTCGGTGAAACTGGCGCTGGGAAAAGTAGCGTCATCAAAATGATTCTTGGCAGCCACAAGGCCAAGGTCAGTGATGACGAACTTTGGGGGAAAACGTCCAGGGGCAATAGCTATTCAGCCGAGATCAATGGAAAGATCTACACGCTTCATGACACAGATGGTCTCGGAAAGCGTATCGGTGAATCCCTTGATAGCGCTAAAGCTGCCGGAAATCTCTTTCGCTTGGTAGACGACTTATCCGACTCCGGAGGTGTCAATTTGCTCGTCTATGTCGTGAAGTGCGGCAATAAAATAGCTGCCGAAACCATGCGGAAACACTACAGTTTAGTCCACCATGGCTTTTGCGATTCCAAGGTCCCGATCGTACTCATCGTAACTCATTGCGAGAGGGCGAAACCGACCATAGATACGTGGTGGACCGAGAACGAACGGTCATTTACACAGGCCGGAATGTCGTTCAATGATCGCGCCTGCGTGTGTGCATCTAAGGTAACGAGTACAAAACGCATTGGTTCTCGCAGTGAGGATGGCGCTAAAGAATCAGCGGAGCTGGTCAGACAACTCATCGTTCAACACTGCATGTCAACTGGTTGGAAAAAGGTCCGGCGTTCTTATACACAATTCTCGAAGGCGCAGAATATACTGAAATTTTTCAACGTAGGAACCGATTGACTCGCAACCCCGGATGGTGGGGAAGAAATCCGCCTTTTTGACAATACCACTCTACAAGGGTCTCCACGATCGCCTCACAACCACATTTTCAACATTAGCAGCAGAAAATATAATCATGGCAATATTTAAGATAACTCGGAAATGACTCCAAAAT
>Ga0307509_10003859_pt1 | contig 22216 bp, 20 predicted proteins | sample 10_EM_MG_FD_202245 | JGI IMG/M metagenome (GOLD analysis project Ga0307509, IMG submission 202245) | Populus trichocarpa ectomycorrhiza microbial communities from riparian zone in the Pacific Northwest, United States - 10_EM | ecosystem: Host-associated > Plants > Roots > Unclassified | place... | reverse complement strand
AGCCGCGCCCGGGAGGAGGGCTGGCGGGCCGCCCTGGCCGAGGCGGGCGCGGTGGCCCCGCCGATGACCCGGGCCGGCTGGTCGGCGGCCTCCGGCTACCAGTGCGGGCGGATGCTGGCCCGGATCCCGGACTGCACGGCGATCTTCGCGGCCAACGACCACGTCGCGCTCGGCATCATGCGGGCGATGGCCGAGCAGGGCCGGCGCATCCCCGAGGACGTCAGCCTGGTCGGCTTCGACGACGTGCCCGAGGCGGGCTACTTCCACCCCGGGCTGACCACCGTGCGGCAGGAGTTCGCCGAGGTCGGCCGGGAAGCCGTCCGCCTGCTGCTCGACCAGCTCGCCACCGGCGTCAGCTCGACCGAGAACGCCCTGGTCGAACCCGTCCTCATCCCCCGCGCCACCGTCGGCCCGGTATTCGCCACCGGGCTGGCGGCACTTAAGGAGGGCACTGCATGACCGGGAACGCCTTGGTGATCGGGGTCGACTTCGGGACGCTGTCCGGGCGGGCGGTGGTCGTCCGGGTGGCCGACGGCGCCGAACTGGGTTCCGCGGTCCACGCGTACACCCATGGTGTCGTCGATCGTGAATTGCTCGGCGTGGCGTTGCCGCCGGATTGGGCGCTGCAGGTGCCCTCCGACTACGTCGACGTGCTCAAGAACGCGGTGCCCGCCGCCATCGAGGCCGCGGGCGCCGACCCGGGCGACGTGATCGGGCTGGCCACCGACTTCACCGCCTGCACCGTGCTGCCCACGCTCGCGGACGGCACCCCGCTCAGCGACCTCGAAGACTTCAAGACCAATCCGCATGCGTACGTGAAATTGTGGAAGCACCACGCCGCCCAGCCGCAGGCCGACCGGATCACCGAACTGGCCACCAAGCGCGGCGAGCCGTGGCTGCGCCGCTTCGGCGGGATGATCAGCTCGGAGTGGGAGCTGGCCAAGGCGCTGCAGGTGGTCGAGGAGGCCCCGGAGGTGTGGGCCGCCACCCGGTACTGGGTCGAGGCGGCCGACTGGATCGTCTGGCGGATGACCGGGACCTACCTGCGCAACGCCTGCACGGCCGGCTACAAGGGACAGTACGTCGACGGGCACTACCCCTCCCCCGCGTACCTGCGCGAGCTGAACCCGGAGTTCGCCGACTTCGCCGAGACCCGCCTCGACGTGCCGATCGGCCAGCTCGGCCAGGCGGCCGGAACGCTGACCGCCGAGGCCGCCGAGTGGACCGGCCTGCACACCGGCGTGGTCGTCGCGGTCGGCAACGTCGACGCCCACGTGTCGGCGCCGGCCGCGCGGGCCGTCGAGCCCGGCACCCTCGTGATGATCATGGGAACGTCGACCTGCCACGTGCTGAGCTCGGACGTGCTGCGCGAGGTCCCCGGCATGTGCGGGGTCGTCGAGGGCGGCATCGTGCCGGGACTGTGGGGCTACGAGGCCGGCCAGTCCGGGGTCGGCGACATCTTCGGCTGGTTCGTCGAGAACGGCATCCCGGCCGCCTACGCCCAGGAGGCCGGCCGGCGCGGCATCTCGGTGCACGACCTGCTCAGCGAGAAGGCCGCCGGCCGGCCGGTCGGCGGGCACGGGCTGATCGCGCTGGACTGGCACTCGGGCAACCGATCGCCGCTGGTCGACCACGAGCTGTCCGGCGTGATCATCGGGCAGACCCTGGCCACCCGGGCCGAGGACATCTACCGGGCGCTGGTGGAGGCGACCGCGTACGGCACCCGGCTGATCATCGAGGCGTTCCGCGACTCCGGGGTGCCGGTCACCGAACTGATCGCGACCGGCGGGCTGCAGAAGAACCCGCTCGTCATGCGGATCTACGCGGATGTGCTGCGGCTGCCGATCGGGCTGCTCGACTCCGACCAGGGCCCGGCGCTCGGCTCGGCCCTGCACGCCGCGGTGGCGGCCGGCGCCTACCCCGACATCCGCGCGGCCGCCGCGGCGATGGGCCGGGTCACCCACGACGCCTGGCTGCCCGGCGACGAGGACGCCGACCGGTACGACGCGCTGTACGCCGAGTACCGCACGCTGGTCGACTACTTCGGCCGGCACGGCAACGACGTGATGCGCCGGCTGCGCAAGATCCGTCGAGAGGCCGTCCGATGAGGGACCTGCTCCGGGAGGTCCTGGAGGCCAACCGCCGCATCCCGGAGGCCGGGCTGGCCACGCTGACCTGGGGAAACGTCTCCGGCGTCGACCGCGGCGCCGGCGTGTACGTGATCAAGCCGTCCGGCGTCCCGTACCACGCGCTGACCCTGGACAGCCTGGTCACCGTCGAGATCGAGAGCGGGCGGGTGGTCGGCGGCACGCTCAAGCCGTCCGTCGACAGCGAGACCCACCGGCTGCTCTACCAGGCGTTCCCGGCGATCGGCGGGATCACCCACACGCACTCCACCAGCGCGGTCGCGTTCGCCCAGGCCCGGCGGGACATCCCGGTCCTGGGCACCACGCACGCCGACAACTTCGACGGGCCGATCCGCTGCACCCGGGACCTGACCCCTTCGGAATGCGAAAGCGATTACGAGCGCAACACCGGGCTGGCCATCCTCGACACGCTGGACGGCGACGGCGAGGCGGTGCCGGCCGTGCTGGCCGCCAGCCACGGGCCGTTCACCTGGGGCCCGACCGCGATGAAGTCCCTGGAGACGGCGATCGTCTGCGAGGCCGTGGCCGAGATGGCCATCCGCACGCTCGCCCTCAACCCGGACGCGCGGCCGCCCGAGCACCTGGCCCGCCGGCACTACACCCGCAAGCACGGCCCGGACTCGTACTACGGGAATCTCACCGAACGGGGATAGGCATGAACCCATTTGACGGCCGCGAGATCTGGTTCCTCACCGGTAGCCAGGGCCTCTACGGCGAGGACACGCTCGCCCAGGTCGCCGCCCAGTCGCAAGGCGTGGTCGCGCAGTTGGACGGCGCGGCCGGCATCCCGCTGCCGATCCTCTGGCGGCCGGTGCTCACCGACTCGGCCGGCATCAAGGCCGTGATGATCGCCGCGAACGCCGACGAGCGCTGCGTCGGGGTGATCGCCTGGATGCACACCTTCTCGCCGGCCAAGATGTGGATCGGCGGCCTCGAGGCGCTGCGCAAGCCGTTGCTGCACCTGCACACCCAGGCGCACCGGGAACTGCCGTGGGCGACCATCGACATGGACTTCATGAACCTGAACCAGGCGGCGCACGGCGACCGCGAGTTCGGGTACGTGCAGACCAGGCTCGGGGTGCCGCGGACGACCGTGGCCGGGCACGCGTCCGAGCCGCGGACGGCCGAGCGGGTCGGGCAGTGGGTGCGGGCGTCGATCGCGGTCGCCACCATGCGGTCGCTGCGGCTGGCCCGTTTCGGCGACAACATGCGGGACGTCGCGGTCACCGAGGGCGACAAGGTCGAGGCCGAGCGGCACTTCGGGGTGTCGGTCAACACGTACGGTGTCAATGATCTTGTCGGTGTTGTCGACGCGGTAGCGGAAGCGGACGTCGATGCGCTCGTGGCCGAGTATTCGGAGATTTACGATGTGGCGCCGTCGCTGCGGAAGGACGGTGACCGGCACGAGTCGTTGCGCTACGGCGCCCGGATCGAGGCCGGCCTCCGGCAATTCCTGACGGCCGGCGGTTTCCGGGCCTTCACCACGAACTTCCAGGACCTGGGCGGGTTGCGGCAGCTGCCCGGGCTCGCGGTCCAGCGGCTGATGGCCGACGGCTACGGCTTCGGCGGCGAGGGCGACTGGAAGACGTCCATGCTGCTCGCGACCCTGAAGGCGGCCGCCTCCGGCCTGCCCGGCGGCACCTCGTTCATGGAGGACTACACCTACCACCTCGGGCCGGGGCCGCAGCGCGTCCTGGGCGCGCACATGCTCGAGGTCTGCCCGTCGATCGCCGCCGCGCGGCCGAGCCTGGAGATCCACCCGCTGTCGATCGGCGGCCGCGAGGACCCGGTCCGGCTGAAGTTCTCGGCCACCCCGGGCCCGGGCGTGGTGGTCGGGATCTGCGACATGGGCGACCGGTTCCGGCTGGTCGGCAACGTGATCACCGTGGTGCCGCCGGACGCCGAACTGGCCGCGCTGCCGGTCGCCGCCGCGGTCTGGGAGCCGGCCCCCGACCTGCCCACCTCGGCCGAGTGCTGGCTGATGGCGGGCGGCCCGCACCACACCGTGCTGAGCACCGCGCTGGACGTCCCGGTGGTCGAGCAGTTCGCCGAGCTGACCCGCACCGAATTGGTGCTCATCGATGATGCCGCGACGCCCTCGACGATCCGCAAGGAGCTCCGCTGGAACGCGGCGTATCAGCTGCTGGCGGGCGGGCTGCGGTGAGGGGATATCCTGCCCGCAACAGCGGGATGCGGGGTGTCGGTGAGCGTGAAGCGCGGACGGCCGCCGGGCATGATGGACGTCGCCCGGCTGGCGGGGGTGTCACATCAGACCGTCTCCCGTGTGCTCAACGAGCACAAGAACGTGAGCGAGCAGACCCGGCTCAAGGTGCGGGCGGCGATCGCCGAGCTGGGCTACCGGCCCGACCGGGCGGCCCGCGCCCTGGTCACGGGCACGTCCCAGGTGATCGGGGTGGTCGCGCAGAACTCCTCGCTGTTCGGCCCCGCGTCGATGCTGACCGCGTTCGAGGAGGCCGCCCAGGCGGTCGGCTTCGCGGTCAACGTGAGCAGTGTGCGCAGCCTCGACCAGCGATCCATCACCGAGGCCGTCGAGCGCCACCTCGACCAGCGGGTGGCCGGCCTGGTGGTGATCGCGCCGGTGGCCAGCTCCGGGCCCGCCCTCGAGCACCTGCCGGCCGACGTGCCGCTGGTGACCATCGACGGCGACCCCGAGCGGTCCAGCACGCTGGTGACCGTCGACCAGGAGGCGGGGGCGCGCGCCGCGACCCGGCGCCTGCTGGACGCGGGGCACCGCACGGTCTGGCACATCTCCGGGCCGTCCGACTGGTTCGACGCGGCCGGCCGGGTGCGCGGCTGGGAGCAGACGCTGACCGAGGCCGGGGCGGAGATCCCGCCGCTGCTGACCGGGGACTGGAGCGCCGCGTCGGGCTACCGCAACGGCCAGTTGCTGGCTCGCCTGCCGGACGTCACCGCGGTCTTCACGGCGAACGACCACATCGCGCTGGGGCTGCTGCGGGCGCTCAACGAGCACGGCCGCCGGGTGCCGGACGACGTGAGCATCATCGGCTTCGACGACGTGCCGGAGGCGGCCTACTTCACGCCGCCGCTGACCACCGTGCGGCCCGACTTCGCGGCGGTGGCGACGGCGGCGCTGGAGCTGCTGATGGCGCAGGTGTCCGGGGCGGCCGAGGTCGGCAAGCGACGGACCGTCGCGCCGGAGCTGATCGAGCGGGAGAGCGTGGCCCCGCCACACATTTAAGTTCATCCATTGGCGAGTGTCCGGATTGTGCGTTGAGACGCGGTGGGATCGTGTCTTGACACTCCGCCTGTGATCGTTAACATTTCTTGAAACGGCGTCGTAACCGGTCAGCAACGTTTCCGGTTGTGAACGTGCACAACGCCGTGCCTGGATCCCCCGGCGGGGCCATCAGGGGAGTGATGGTCCCGCCGGGTCACGCGTAGGCTGTTGCGGTGCCGCTGCTTTTGGTCCTCGACGGGAACAGCCTCGTCCATCGCGCTTATCACGCGGGGGCCTTCGAGGGCATGCAGGCGCCGGACGGCTCGCCGGTCTGGGCGGTGCGGGGCCTGGTCGGCTATCTGGCGCGCGCGGCCGCCCATCTCTCCCCCGACGCGGTGATCGTCGGCTTCGACTGCCCTTCGTCGTCGGCTCGCCGCTTGTCCTACCCGCAGTACAAGGCCCACCGTCCGGACAAGTCGGACGATCTGGTCGCCCAGCTGGCCGTCGCGCCGCTGCTGCTGGCCGACTGCGGGGTGTGCACGGTGGTGCCGCCCGCCTACGAGGCCGACGACGTGCTGGCCAGCGCCGCCGCGGCGGCCCGGGCGGCCGGCTGGGAATCGGTGCTGATGACCAGCGATCGGGACGCGTTCGCGCTGATCGACGAGACCACGTCGGTGCTGCGGGTGCGCAACGGCGGCTTCGACGAGGCGGTGCTGATCGACGCGGCCGGACTGCCCGCGCTGTACGGCGTGACCCCTCAGCAGTACCGGGATTTCGCCGCGCTCCGCGGCGATCCTTCCGACAACCTTCCCGGTGTACGCCGATTCGGCGCCACGACCGCGAAGAAGCTGCTGGCCGCCTTCGGGAGTGTGGAGGCGGCCTGGGCGGCGGCGCCGTCCGCGATCGCCGAGGCGGTCGGGGCGCAGGCGGCCGCGTTCTTCACCGAGCCCCGGGCGCGGGAGGTCGTCGCGCGCAACCGGGAACTGATGACGATGCGCGGCGATCTGGCGCTGCCGGCGCTGACATCCGCCCGGTTGCCGCTGGATTACCTGGTGATGCGGCAGGCGCTGCGCGGCCGGGGGATCAATCTGGGGCCGTCGCTGTGGGCGCTGGTGGGCGGGGCTCCGCCGCCGCCGCCGTCGGCCGGGCCGTCGGAGGAGACGCCGGAGTTGCGCCCGTGGGTCTTCCGGGGCGGGCTGACGGCTCGGCGCGATCCGACGCCGGGGCAGATGGCGCTGTTCTGAGTTCCTGATCTACGGTCGGGCCATGACCTCCTCGGCGTCGTGGACATTTGCCGTATTGCGTGAAGACTTGGACGAGTCGGTTTTGTCGGAGAGCGGCGATTCGCCGTCGCCGGGCGCCGGTGAGGTGGTCCTCCGGGTCGATCGCGTCGGGCTGACCGCCAACAACGTGACGTACGCGGTGCTCGGCTCGGCCATGCGGTACTGGGAGTTCTTCCCGCCGGGGCCGCGCGGCCTCGGGCCGGAGTGGGGGCTGCCGCCGCTGTGGGGCTTCGCGGACGTGGTGGCCTCGCGGGCGCCGGGTGTTCTCGAGGGGCAGCGGGTCTACGGATACCTGCCGCCGGCCTCGGACCTGCTGGTGCGGGCCTCGCGGGTCGACGGGACCGGGTTCCACGACGCCTCGCCGCACCGGGCCGCGCTGCCCTCGCCGTACAACTCGTACCGGCTCACCACCGGGGATCCGGCCTACCGGCACGACCAGGAGGATCTGATGATCCTGCTGCGGCCGCTGTTCTTCACCTCGTTCATGCTCGCCGACTACCTGGCCGACAACGCCTTCTTCGGCGCGTCCACGCTGATCGTCTCGTCGGCGTCGAGCAAGACGGCGTACGCCGCCGCCTTGGAGTTGCACGGCCGGGGACCTCGCCTGATCGGGCTCACCTCGCCCGGGAACGTCGCGTTCACCTCGTCGCTCGGGTGTTACGACCTCGTGCTGCCGTACGACGCCGATCTCGGCGAGGCCGGGCCGTCGGTCTACCTCGACCTGTCCGGGTCGCCGGCCACCCGCACCGGCCTGCGGGCGCGGCTCGGGTCGTCGCTGGTGCGCGACGTCGCTGTCGGCCTCACCACCCAGGTCTCGAACGTCGACGCGGCCGACGAGCTGTTCTTCGCCCCGGTCCAGATGCGCAAGCGCCGCCACGACTGGGGGCGGGACGAGCTGGATCGACGCTTCGCGTCGGCCTGGCACCGGTTCATCGACGCGGCGGGCGGGCGGCTGACGGTGGAGGTCGGGAACGGGCCGGAGGGGCTGCGGTCGGCGTGGTCGGACGTCCTCGCGGGCCGGGTCCCGCCGGCCGTGGGGCGCGTCGTCCAACTCTGATAGGACTCTTCACAGATCGACGCCACTTTATGTAGCGTCGAGGGATGCGCGTACCTCTCGCCGCACTTCTCGCCGTTGCCCTTCCGCTCGCCGCGGCCCCCGCGGCGGCCCCCGCCGCCGCGTCGGCCGCTGCCCCGGCCAAGATCGCACTCGGTAGTGTCATCCCGGCGCCGGTCGAAGTGCACCCCGGTGGGCCGGATTTCCGGCTCACCAAGGGGACGGTGATCGAGGCGCCGGCCACGGCCCTGAACGTCGCTCGCCGGCTGGCCGAGGCGCTGCGGCCGGCCACCGGCTATTCGTTGCCGATCGTCGCGCACGCGCCGCGCGGCGCGTCGGTGATCTCGCTCGCCACCGGGGCGGTGGGCGCGCGACTGGGCAGCGAGGGCTATCGGCTCGGCGTACGCGCATCGGAAGTCACTGTGCGGGCCAACGGGAACGCCGGGCTCTTCGCCGGGGTACAGACGCTGCGGCAACTGCTGCCGGCGGCGATCGACGCGAGCACGCGGCAGCACGCCCGGTGGGCGGTGCCGGGCGGGGACATCGTGGACTACCCGCGGTTCGCCTATCGCGGGGCGATGCTCGACGAGGCGCGGCACTTCCACCCGCCGGACGACGTCAAGCGGTACATCGACGAGATCAGCCGGTTCAAGGTCAACTACCTGCACCTGCACCTCGCGGACGACCAGGGCTGGCGGATCCAGATCGACTCGTGGCCGCGGCTGACCGAGATCGGCGGCGCGCCCGGTACCGGGGTGGACGGGGTCGGCGGCGGCTACCTGACCAAGGCGCAGTACCGGGACCTGGTTCGCTACGCGGCCGACCGGTACATCACGATCGTGCCGGAGATCGACATGCCGGGGCACGTGAACGCCGCCCAGGTGGCGTACCCGGAGCTGACCTGTGACGGGGTGGCGCCGCCGCCGCGGACCGACACCGACGTCGGCTACAGCTCGCTGTGCATCGGCAAGGAGATCACCTACAAGTTCGTCGAGGACGTCATCCGGGAACTGGCGGCGATGACGCCGGGGCCCTATCTCCACATCGGCGGCGACGAGGCGCAGGCGACCACCCCGGCCGACTACCTGACCTTCGAGCAGCGGGTGCTGCCGCTGGTGGCGAAGTACGGCAAGACCGCGTACGGCTGGAACGAGATCGCCGCGGCGCCGGCCGCCTCGACCGCGGTCGCGCAGTACTGGGGCCTCGACACGTCGAACGCGACGCTCGCCGCCGCTGTCACGCACGGCACCAAGGTGGTCATGTCGCCGGCGAATCTCGCTTACCTCGACCAGAAGTACAACCCGGACACCCCGATCGGGCTGGACTGGGCGGGGTTCATCGAGGTGCGGACGGCGTACGACTGGGATCCGGGCACCCTGCTCAGCGACGTGCCGGCGAGCGCGGTGCTGGGTGTGGAGGCGCCGCTGTGGTCGGAGACGCTCCGGAAGATGGACGACATCGAGTTCCTGGCGTTCCCCCGGCTGGCGGCGATCGCGGAGCTGGGCTGGTCGCGTACGCACGATTGGGATTCGTTCCGGTCGCGGCTCGGCGCCTACGGGCCGCGCTGGGACGCGCAGGGTGTGGATTTCTACCGGTCGACGCAGATCGATTGGGCGAGCTGACGCGTGGCCTGGCCGACCCCGGCCGGCCGGTCTCACCGGGCCCGGCGTCTCACCGGGCCCGGCGGATCAGCGCCTCGATGGCGTCGAACTGCATGTTCAGTCCGATGTCGAACTGCTCGTCCCAGTCGCGGGCGGCCTGGAACGGGTCGAGTGACGCGGTGACCGGCGTGGCCGAGCCGGTCACCGGCGACATGCGGAAGCTGCCGTTCCCGGCCGACTCGTTCGACCAGGCGCTGGCCGGCCTCGCCCTCCACAACCTGCCGCCGGGCGACCGGGCCGGAGCGGTGCGGGAACTCCTGCGGGTGGTCCGGCCGGGCGGACGCATCGTGATCCTCGACTTCCAGGCCACTTCCGCGTATGCGGCTACGCTCCGCGCCGGGGGCGCCGCCGACGTCCGCCTCTCCGGCCGGCACTGGTCGATGCACCCGCCGGTCCGCATCGTCACGGCGACCCTTCGTCCCGAGTAGTTCGTCCCGGATAGCTCGCCCTGGGTACTGCGGCGCGTCCTCGTGCCCGCCCGGCCGGCGACCGCACCGAGATCCCGCTGCGCCGGCCCGCGCTACCGCAGGCCGGCGGCGAGCTTCTTCAGCTCCGGGCCGGCCCCGGCGACCAGCGGCTCGCCGTGCCCGCACAGGATGGCCTTCACGTCGAGCCCGGCCAGCTTCCGTACGGAAGCATCGGCTTGGGTCTCGTCCGCGGTGAATTCCGGCCGGGACCCGGCCAGCCCCGACTCCGTGCGCAGCGCGTCGCCGGCCACCAGGATGCCGGTGGCCGGCTCGAACAGGGAGATGTGCCCGAGCGTATGGCCGGGGGTGTTGACCACCGTCATCCCGAAGATCTCGTCGCCGTCCTTGAGCGGCTTCAGCGGTTTCGGCGAGATGATCGACGCCAGGTCGCCCTCGCCGGCGTAGATCGCGGCGGTCACCTGGGGCGCGATCTCGGCCAGGCCGCCCACGTGGTCGTCGTGCAGGTGGGTGAGCACGATGTGCTTCACCGACTTCCAGTCCCGGCCGGCCGCCTTCAGGCCGTCCTCGATGGCCGGGCCCGAGCCGCTGAGCCCGAGGTCGACGATCGCCACCTCGCCGCCGCGGACCAGGAGGTACGCCGACACGTACGACATCGCGACCCGCCGCCAGTCCCCGGCGACCGCCCCGCCGGCCGCCGGGACCGGCGAGGGCGGCGGCGTGGTGGGCGACGACGACGAGGAACAGGCGGCCAGCACGGTGACGCCGAGGACGCCGGGCGCGGTGCTGAACAGCAGCCGCCGGCGGGTGAGCCGCAGGTCCCTCATGACCGTCGATTATCGGCTAAGGCCCGTTCATAACTGGGGTCGAGCTGCGCCGGTTATGAACGGGCCTTAGGCCACGCTCCGGCGGGACAGCTCGTCGAGCGCCCGGTTCAGCGTGGGCCGCGATTCCTCGGCCGCCGCCGGGCCGGGTCGCTCGGTGCGCAGCCGCTCGAGCCGGTCGCGCCTCGCCTCCAGCAGGCGGGGCAGCGCCTCGGCCACGTACTGCCGCGCCGCGCTCACCCGCCGGCGCAGCTCGCTCTCGAGAGCCGACCGGGCCTCGGCGACCGTGGCCTCCACCCAGGCGGACAGGCCGGTGCGGCGCTGGGCGCCGGCCTCGCCGCGCAGCCGCCACCAGCCGGCGCAGGCGGCGAGCGCGAGATCGGCGCCGACCGCGCCCGAACCGGTGAGCACGGTCAGCGCCAGCGCCGAGCCGGTCAGCAGGCCGATGAGGGTGGGCAGCAGGTCGCGGGCGGAGCCGTCCGGTTCGGACGAGCGCATCCGCAGGCTCAGCTCGGCGGCCGGCGGCACCAGCACGTCGTCGCGGAGGCAGTCACGCACCGCGTCGAGGATCGCCTCCTGCGTCTCGTCCAGCGCGCGCCAGCTGGCCCCGGCGAGGCCCATTGCCAGCCGGGGCGGCAGCGTCTCCAGCTCGTCGCCGGGGCCGGACTCCGCCGCCTCGCGATGCCAGTTGCCGAGCGCGCCGGCGCGGGTGGCGAACCGCTGGGTCGCGGCCTGCCGGGCCTCCTCGAAGCGGGCGCCGAGCAGGCCGCCACCGTCCAGCAGCGTGGTCACCGTGGTGATCTCGGCGTCCAGCCGGTCCTCGGTCCCGGCCAGCCGGTCGAGGTGAGCCAGCAGTTCGCGGACGACCGCGGTGGTCACATGCGCTTGCACCGTCGCCCGCCGGCGGCGGATCGACGTGGTGGCCGCGTAGGTGAGCAGGTCGACCAGCTGGCGGGTGCCGGCCAGTTCGGTGAGCCGGACGGCGACGTGCCGCGGGGTGCCGGGCCGGCCGGCCTGCTCGGCGAGCCGGGCCGAGGTGCCGAAGACCGGGAGACGGGCCAGGTCGGGATGGCCGGCCAGGCGGCGGCGGGTCTCGGCGAGGGCGCGGTCGTGGCCGACCACGTCGCTCTTGTTGACCGCCACCGCGATCGTGTCGATGTGCTGGGTCGCCACCGCCAGGAAGGCGAGCTCGTGCTCGGTGATCGGGCCGGTCGCGTCGCCGACGAACAGCAGCGCGTCGGCGTTCCAGGCCGCGTGCGGGCCGCCCAGCCCCGGCGTGTCGACCAGGACCAGGTCACGCAGGACCGGGGCGTCCAGGCGGGCGTCGACACCCAGCACGGCGGCGGAGACCTCGTTCAGATTGGTGTACGCGTGCAGCTCGCTCAGCGGGATCGGCACTCGCCGCGGCGTTCCCGGATGGGCCGGGTCGGTGATCAGGGCGGTGAGGCTGTCGTCGGCGCCGTAGCGGAACTCGATCCACCCGGCGGTCGTCGGCCGGCTGCCCACCGGGCTCCAGCCGGGCCGGCCGAGCAGGCTGTTGACCAGGCGCGACTTGCCGCGGCCGGCGCCGCCGCAGACCACGATCCGGGGCCGGGGCAACGTCTCGCGCGGGCCGGGCGGGGCGGGCAGGAGGGCGGCGAGATCGTCCCGGCCGAGTTTGAGCGCCTCGGCGCGCACCACCGCTATCAGGTCGGCCAGTCCGGCATGCGGGTCGGTCACGCGACGCCTCCGCAGGTATCGGCGGCGCGTGGACGGTACGCACGCACGCTCATCACCCGGCCCTCCACCCACGTGCCGGCCCGCGTCGTCACGACAAGCCGGGCTTCCCGGAGGGCAGGCGATCCACCGCAAGAATCGCGCGGGAATGGCGCACCCTACCGCAAGAAGCCTTTCCATCGTGGACCACCACCGCAACAGCCACACGGTTGATGATCTCTTCCGACCCGGCGGGTTCCGGCTGGCCAGCGAAGTTCCCGAGCGCGCCGGGCGGCAAACCGGTCACCCGATTGGGCGGCTAAGTGCTTTTCGCGTACGGGCGGAAGGTCACCCAAACGGGCGGGTTCACGCTTTTCGCGTACCGGAAGGGAGATTTTCGCCGGACGCAGACCCGGCGCCGAGGCGACCAGAGTGACCAGCCCCGGCCTCTTCCCCGGGCGCAGGATCGCCAGGGCACGCCCGTGCCAGGTGTGGTGGCCGGGGCGGCGGAAACTGTCGGCGTTGTGCGGGTTGCCGCTGCCCGCGGCGGCGAGCGTGCCCGCCCCGCGCACCTCGAACGCGACCCGGTGCACGGCGTCCGGGACCGGCCGGCCGTCCCCGTCCACGATCGTGACCAGGATGTGGGCGAGGTCGTCCCGGCCCGTGGTGAGCGTCCCGCGGTCCGGCACCAGCCGGATCGCGGCGGCGGCGCCGGTTCGGCCGGCGGGACCTGGTTGTCAGCACGGAGGCGCCGGCGGTGGCCGCGCCGTCGTCCGAGATCGCGTACGGCAGATCCTCGATGCCCCAGTCGTGCGGCAGATCGAGCCGCCGCCACCCGTCGTCGGCCAGCCCGGGCTGCTCACCGCCGTCGACGTCGCCGCGGCTGAAGAGCCAGTCCTCGTCGAAGCCGAGCTCCCGCCTCGCCACCATCGGCCCGGTCGCCGGCAGCTTGGCCACCACGACCGCCCCGGCCGCCAACTGAAGCGCCCGCCGCCGGCTCATCCCCGGAGTCTCATCCACGGACTTGAATATGCTCCGGTCAACTGAACCGGTCAAGCACGGTGGGTCTCGCCGATCGAGCGGGCGGCTTACCACACCACGGGGGCAGGTGCGGGCGATAGGGTGTCGCGGTGAGCACGCCACTGCCGAAGGAACTGCGCGACCTCGTCGAGTCCGGGCCGCTGGCCCATCTGAGCACGGTCAACCCCGACGGGAGCCCGCAGGTCAGTGTCATCTGGGTGGGGCTGGCCGGCGACGATGTCGTCAGTGGACACCTGACCTGGAACAAGAAGCTGCGCAACATCGGCCGGGACCCGCGGGTGGTGCTGTCCTTCGACGCGCCGCGGGACCCGGCCGTGTTCCTCAGCGAGCACGCGGTGCTGCGCGCCCGCGCGACGATCGAGCCGGCCGACGAGGCCTGGGACCTGCTCAACCGGCTGGCCAAGGTGTACATGTCGCCGGAGAAGGAGTTCCCGGCCCCGCGCACCTCGGGCTACATCGTGCGCTACTCGATCGAGCGGATCGGCGGCGTCGGCCCCTGGACCCGTCAGGCCTGAGCGGCCGGGGCCGCTGTCGCTCGGACCGGCCGGGCTGTCAGGCCTGAGCGGCCGGGGCCGCTGTCGCTCGGACCGGCCGGGCTGTCAGGCCTGAGCGGCCGGGCTGGTGGTGGTCACGCCGGCCAGCGGCGCGTCGGTCGCCGCGGCCGACTCGCGCTGGGACCGGACGTCGGCGAGCCGCGCCGCCAAGGCGCTTTCCATGGCCGTGTATGCGTCGCTGCCCAGCACGAGTCGCCGCGGGGCCGGTTCGGCGTCGACGCCGGCGATCATCGCGGCGGCCATCAACGCGGGGTCGCCGATGCCCTGGGTCGTGCGCTCGCTCAGGATGCGGCGGATCGCGGCGACCGGCGTCCCGTCGTACCCCTCGATCGGGTCGGCCAGAACCGAGCCGCTGTAGCGGAAGTTGGTGCGCGCGCCACCCGGCTCGACGATCGTGACGCCGATGCCGAACGGCGCCACCTCGCCCGCCAGCGCGTCGGCGAAGCCCTCGATCCCCCACTTGGTGGCGTGGTAGAGCGATCCGCCCGGGAAGGCCACCTGCCCGCCGACGGAGCTGAGCTGCAGGACCCGGCCGCCGCCCTGCCGGCGCAGGTGCGGCAGCGCGGCCCGGATGACCCGGATCGAGCCGGTCAGATTGGTGGCGATCTGGTGGGTCAGCTGCTCGTCGGTGAGCTCCTCGGCCGCGCTCATCAGGCCGTAGCCGGCATTGCTGACCAGCACGTCGATCCGCCCGAGCGCGTCCCAGGCGCCGTCGATCACGCGGGTGATCCCGGCCGGGTCGGTGACGTCGAGCCGCGCCACGGTGAACCGCGAGGGCCAGCCGGCCTTGAGGTCGTCGACGCTGCCCTCGGCCCGGAAGGTGCCGACGACACGGTCGCCGCGGGACAGGAGTTGTTCGCTGAGGTGCCGGCCGAAGCCGCTGTTCGCGCCCGTGATGAGCCAGGTTCGTGCAGTCATGTCGCTCAGCCTGCGCGCGGCCGGGCCGGGCAACCGTTCCCCCGCCGAGAGGGGTGCCGCCAGGGCCACCCCCCGGCGCCCGGAGTCTCGGATGCTTAGAGTCGAGGGTGAACGTCATCGGCGAATACCTGCGGGCCCGGCGCGAGCTGGTGCGCCCCGAGGAGGTCGGGCTGCGCGACAACGGGCATCGGCGGGTGCCGTGGCTGCGGCGGGACGAGCTGGCCATGCTCGCCGGGATCAGCACCGAGTACTACACGCGGCTAGAGCAGGGCCGCGACCGCCGCCCGTCGGCCCAGGTGCGGCACCCACCACATGCGGCACCCGGTGGTCGGCGACCTGGAGCTGCACTACGAGAAGTTCGCGGTCGCCGGCGCCGACGGGCAGCTGCTGGTCGTCTATCACGCCGCGCCGGACTCGCCGAGCGCCGAGGCCCTGGCGAAACTGGACGTCGCCTCCTGGTCCTCGGACGACTGCCGGCCGCGCGCGGTGGGGTCGGTGAACCAGCGATACGCGATGTAGCGAAGCTGGGCCGGCGCCCGTTTCGCCGGCGTGCCGATCGCCACGGCGCCGGACGCCTAAGCCGGCCGGCCGGTGAGGTCCTGGAAGGCCTGTCGTTCGGTGGCATGGGTGAGACGGTCGAGGGCTTCCCGCTCGGTGAGCCAGTCCACGGCATCGATCTCGCGGCTCGGCCGGAAGCCGGCGTCGTCGACCGCACGCATCGCGAACCACACCACCACCTTGGGCACGCCGTCGAGGAAGTAGCTGCTGATGGTCCGGGGACCGGTGATCTCGGCGATCGTCCCGGTCTCCTCGGCCACCTCGCGCAGGGCGGCCCCGGCCCAGCCCTCACCGGCCGACAGTTTGCCCTTGGGCAGGCCCCACGTGTCGTATCGGGCCTTGTGCACGACGGCGTATCGCTGGATCGCGCCGGAGGTCCGGCGGACCACGCCCCCGGCGGCCAGGATGAGTTCGGCTCCGCTGTCCTTCATCGCTGCCTCCGTAGCCGGGAAGATGCGGATCGGGCCACCACGGGCGCTTCCCCGGAACGGCTCAGCCGGCGGCGCGGACCAGCGACGACAGGCTGGGCCACAGCGGCGGGGCGGCGCCGATGGTGAGCTCGGTGGTGAAGTCCTCGCCGCGACCGCCGAGGACCACCCCTGCCTCGCGGGCGATCAGGGCGCCGGCCGCGATGTCCCACAGCTTGGTGTCCAGGGCCAGGCCGCCGTCCAACCGGCCGGCCGCCTGGTACGCCAGGTTGAGCGCGGCCGGGAGCCGCCGGATGTCGCCGACCACCGGGAGCAGTTCGCCGATCAGCCGGCCCGCGCGGGCCTTCGTGTCCGGCCCGGGCTGGAAGCTGACGCCGACCAGGGCCTCGCCCAGGGGCGGGCCGCTCGACGCCGCGATCGGCCGGTCGTTCAGGAACGCGCCGCCGCCGTCGACGGCGCTGAACGTCTCGCCGGCGGCGGGGTCGTGCACGACGGCGACCAGGGGCCGGTCGCCGTCGTAGAGCGCGATGCAGACCGACCACGGGCCGGTGCGGCTGATGTAGTTGCGGGTGCCGTCGAGCGGATCGATGATCCAGGTCCGGCCGCTCGTGCCCGCCCGGCCGTGGCCCTCCTCGGCCTGCACGGCGTCGTCCGGCCGGTCGGCGACGACGGCGTCCACGATGAGGCGTTCGCTGGCGATGTCGACGTCGGAGACGACGTCGTTGGCGTGTGCCTTGGGCGCGCCCACCCGGAGCGTGTCGCGCCGCTCGACCTGCAGCCGCCCGGCCCGGACGGCGAGGGTGGTGGCGAGGTCGCGGGCCGCGAGAAGATCCCGATCCATCACCGCCACGCTAGTCGACGAAGTCGGCGACGACCGCGTCGACCACCCGGCTGGCCTCCGAGCCGGGCGTCAGCACGCCGGCCTGGGCGGCGGCCAGCGTGCTGGCCTCGGTCCGGAACTCCGGCATTTCGGGCGCAGCGGAGACGAGCAGGGCCGACGGCGCCGTTCGGGCGTTATGCACCCCGCCGGCCAGCTCGACGAGGCTGCTCTGGAAGTCGTTCATTTTGCGCGGCTCGGTATCCGCGGCCGCCACCCGCGGTGCGGGCACCGAAATCGGCCGGATGTCCGTGCGCGGCGACGGCAAAAGCGGCAACTGGTCGAGCAGGTCGGCCGAAGCGGCGTCGCGCTTGGTCAGCGGCGCCGAACCGGGGACGAACTGCCGCAGCACCGTATGCGGAATCGCCGCATGCTCATAGAACGTCTTGTCGACGAACCCGGCCGGGATCAATGGCGAAATGGCGACGGCCGGAACGCGTACGCCGGCAATGTCGAACTTGAATTTGTCCTGGTATTTGTCCGGGGGTGGGACCGACGGCGGCGGCGCGTGGTCGAAGAAGCCGCCGTGCTCGTCGTAGGTGATCAGCAACAGCGTCGACTCGAAGAGCGACGGATTGGCGACCAGTTCGTTGTAGACCGACGCGATCAGCGCCTCCCCGGCCACGAAACTGTCCCCGGAGAGCAGGTTGTTGCCCGGATGCTGGCTGTTGCCCTCCCCCGGCCCGATCCCGTGGTCGGGCTCGATGAACGCGTAGTCCGGCAGGGTCCCGTCGCGGATGTCGGAGCGCAGCCGGTCCATCCCGTGGAAGTGCCCGGTGCCGCCGATCCAGAGCTTCGGGTACGCCATCACCTGCGCGACCCCGTCCACGTAGATCGACCAGCTGCGCCCGGCCGCCGACAGCCGCTCGAAGACCGTGGTGTCCTCGTAGAAGCCGATCTCGATGTTGGCCGTGCCGTGCGAGGTGGCGGCGTGCGCGTACTGCCGGTTGGGCCAGGTCTCCCCCGGCACCGACGCGTGCCAGGCGACCAGCGAGCCGAACTGCTTGGCGAGGTGGCCGAGCACCGGGATCTCGCCCGGCGGGAAGCACCGCATGATCTCGTCGGCCGTGGCCGGGATCGGCTGCTTGCGGCGGAACGGCCGGGAGAACAACTCCGTCACCCGCGCGAATGCCTTCTGCCACCAGGACATCCGCCGCATCGTGCCATGCTTGATCTTGTACGCGAACGAGTCGACGAAGCCGGTCATCGTGGGCTTGCCGGCCCGCGAGTACAGCTGGTCCATGACCGCCTCGTGCGAGTGGTCCGGGTCGGTGCCGAGCACCGCGAGGGCGTCCGGCGTCGGGCGCACCCGCGGCCCGAACGGCAGCCACGGATAGCGCGGGCAGGACACGTCGAGCCGGTCGAGGCGCGGGTAGTCCGGGTTCTCGTGGTCGAGGAAGCCGACCAGGTGGTCGAAGGACCGGTTCTCCATCATCAGGACGACGATGTGCTTGATGCGTTCCCGTCCGGTCACGAATCGCCTTTCCCCGTGATGCGGTAGCCGACGCCAGGAGTGGTCGTGATGATAGGCGGGTCGCCCAGCTTGCGCCGCAACCGGCCGATCGTCACGGTGACCGTGTTGGTGAACGGGTCGGCGTTCTCGTCCCACACCTCCTCGAGGAGTGCCTCGCTGCTCAGGAAGGCCGGCGCCGCCCGCATCAGCGCCTCCAGGACGGCGAACTCCTTCACCGACAGATGCAGCGGCACGCCGTCGCGGGTGGCGGTCCGGGTGATCGGGTCGAGTTCGAGCCCGCCGGCGCGCAGCGTGCGCGGCCGGGCGGCCGGCTGCCGGCGGGCCAGCGCGCGGATCCGCAGCACCAGTTCCGGGAAGTGGAACGGCTTGGCGAGGTAGTCGTCGGCGCCGAGGGTGAGCCCGCGGACCCGGTCGTCGGCCGAGCCGGCCGCGGTCAGCATCAGCACCATCGATCGCCGGTCCCGCGAGGTGATCATCTGGCAGAGGGTGTCGCCGTGCAGGCCGGGCAAATCACGATCAAGGACGACCACGTCGTACGGGCTGAGGTCCAGCTTTTCGGCCGCGCTGAGTCCGTCGTACGCCACGTCGACGGCCATCCCCTGGTCGCGCAGCCCTTCGGCCACCACCTCGGCGAGCGACCGGGCGTCCTCGACCACGAGCACCCTCATCGCGAAACCGCCCCGGAAAACGGCACCGCCACCGCGAGCGGCAGGTCCACGGTCACCGTCAGCCCGCCGGCGGGCAAGGCGGTCAGCGTCACCGACCCGCCGTGCGCCGACGCCACCGCCGCGACTATCGACAGCCCGAGCCCGGTGCCCTCGCCGCCGCCGGTCCGTTCGGCCCCGATCCGCTGGAACGGCCGCCCGAGCCGGGCCACCTGCGACGGGTCCAGCACCGGCCCGCTCGACTGGACCACCAGCCGGGCCATCCCGCTGACCCCCGACACCGACACCCGCACCCAGCCGCCGGGAATGTTGTGCCGGATCGCGTTGTCGATCACGTTGCCCACCAGGCGGGCGAGCAGCACCGGGTTGCCCCTGGTCACCACGTCGGCGGACACATCGGCGTACACCTCGAGGTCGGTCGACGAAGCTCGCAGCGCCTCGGCCGCCAGAGTCCCGAGGGAGACCGCGGAGCGGTCGTCGAGCGCGCCGTGCTGCGCCCGCGCGAGCACCAGGAACCCCTCGAGCAGCCGGTCGACCCGGTCGAGCTCGGCCCGGATCCGGTCGGCGAGCACCGTCGTCTCGGGGGTGACATGAGGCTTCGCCGTCGCCACGTCCAGCGACGCCCGCATCGTGGCGAGGGGCGTGCGCAGCTCGTGCGAGGCGTCGGCGACGAACCGGCGCTGGGCCGCGAACGACTCCTCGAGCCGGCCGAGCAGCCCGTCGATGGTGTCGGCCAGATCCTTGACCTCGTCCTTCGGCCCCCGGACGGCGAGCCGCCGGTGCAGGTTGTCGGCCGAGATGCGCCGGGTCGCCGCGGTGATCACCCGCAGCGGCCGCAGCACCCGCCCGGCCAGCAGCCGGCCCAGCACCAGCGAGAGCAGCAGCGCGACCACCATGCCGACGACCAGGCCGAGCAGCAGCTGCCGGGAGTGGGCCTCGTCGGCGTTCGCGAGCTGCCGCTGCAGGCGCTCGATCTGCTCGGCGGCCGGCGCCGGGCCGCCGCCGTTGGGAGCCTGGGTGGTGCTGCGGCTGCCGAACGCCCCGATGATCGCGATCAGGCCGAGACCGGTCACCAGGATCATCGCGCCGTACAGGATCGTGTAACGCGTCCGGACGCCCATCGGCCAAGCATGCCGGACACCCGCCTAACAAACACATGACGGTCGCCGTCGCGCCCCCGTTAGGTCCGCCTCCGTAGAACTTCCGGCATGGAAGCCATCATCGAAGTCAACGAATTGCACAAGCGGTTCGGCCCGGCGGTCGCCCTGGACGGGATGACCTTCACGGCCGGGCCGGGCCGGGTCACCGGGTTCGTCGGGCCGAACGGCGCCGGCAAGTCGACCACCATGCGGGTCATCCTCGGGCTGGACCGGCCGGACTCGGGGACCGCGCTGGTCGGCGGCTCGTCCTACCAGGATGTGAAGAACCCGCTGACCCGGCTGGGCGCGCTGATCGATCCGGGCGCGCTGCAGCCGGGCCGGTCCGGGCGCAACCACCTGCTGTGGCTGGCGTGTTCGCAGGGGCTGGGCGCGAAGCGGGTGGACGAGGTCCTGGAGCTGACCGGGATGCGGCCGGTCGCGCGGCGCCGGGCCGGCGGCTACTCGCTGGGCATGCGGCAGCGGCTCGGGATCGCGGCGGCGATGCTCGGCGACCCGCCGGTGCTGATGCTGGACGAGCCGTTCAACGGGCTCGACCCGGAGGGCATCGTCTGGATGCGCGGGCTGCTGCGGTCGCTCGCCGCCGAGGGCCGGGCGGTGCTGGTCGCCAGCCACCTGATGAGCGAGCTGCAGGACATCGCCGGACACGTGGTGTTCGTCGGGGCCGGGAAGGTGGTCGAGGCCGCGTCGACGGCCGCGATGACCGAGCGGTACGGGTCCCTGGAGGCCGCGTACCTCGAGCTCACCCGCGGAACGGGGGTGCTGCGGTGATCCGGGCCGAGTGGACGAAGTTCCGCAGCGTGCGGGCGTGGGTGGCGGGGATCGTGGTGGCGTTCGCGGCGATCCTCGGGCTGGGGATCGCCGGGGCGTACGGCATCCAGCAGGACTGCATGGGCCAGGTGTGCCCGGCGCTGCCGGTCGGGCCGGGCGGGGAGGCGGTCCGGGACAAGTTCTCGTACGTCCATCAGACCCTCGACGGCGACGGCGAGCTGACCGCGCACCTGGCCGGGTTCACCGGGATCATCACCTATCCCCCGCCGAACCACGACGCGATCGTCGCCGGGCTGGCGCCCTGGGCCAAGGCCGGCCTGATGATCAAGGACGGGACCGAGGAGGGCGCCGCGTACGCGGCGGTGATGATGACCGGACACAACGGCGTGCGACTTCAGAACAACTTCACCGAGGACAAGGCCGGGCCCGCGACGGCGCAGTGGCTGCGCATCACCCGCGCCGGCGAGAAGATCACCGCCTATTCCTCGAACGATGGCGCCACCTGGACGGCCGTTGGTTCGGTTGCGCTGAGAAATCTCCCTAGGTCCGTGGATATCGGGTTCTTCGCCACCTCGCCGAACGACATCACGAGCGAGGCCAGCCCGCGCGGCGGCAATATCGTCCAGGCCCGGTTCACCCAGGCCACCGGGGTCTTCGACCGGATCGACCGGACCGGCGCGTGGACCCTCACCAAGGTCGGCGACACCGGCGAGCAGACCGACTGGCAGAAATACCACCAGGCCGACGGCTTCACCCAGAGCAACGGCCGGCTGACCGTCACCGGCAGCGGCGACATCGCCCCGGCCGGCAACGAGGGCGGCCCGACCGTCGCCTTCACCCTCACCGGCCTGATCGTCGCGCTGATCGCGGTGATCATCGTGGGTGCGCTGTTCATCACCGGCGAGTTCCGGCGCGGCCTGATCCGTACCACGTACACGGCGATGCCGGCCCGCGGCCGGGCGCTGGCCGCCAAGGCCGCGGTGCTCGGCGCGGTCACCTTCGTCCCGGCCGTGCTCGCGACCGCGATCGCGGTGCCGGTCGCCTCGCGGGTGGTCCGCTCGCACCACGTCACGCTGCTGCCGGCCTCGGCCGGCGCCCAGATCAGGGTGATCGTCGGGGCGGCCTTGCTGCTGTCGCTCGCGGCGATTTTCGCGTACGCCCTGGGCGCCGCCCTCAAACGCGGAACGATCGCCATCGCCCTCGCCGTGATGCTGGTCGTGGCGCCGTACCTGCTGGCGACGACCTCGCTGCTGCCGCCCGAGGCCGGTCGGTGGCTGCTGCGGGTGACCCCGGCGGCCGGGTTCGCGTTCCAGCAGGTCCTCCCCGCGTACCACCAGATCTCGCTGCCCTACACGCCGTCCGACGGATACTTCCCGCTGGCGCCGTGGGCCGGGCTGGGCGTCCTGGCCGCGTGGGCCGCCGCACTGCTCGGGCTGGCCGCACTGCGGGCGCGCCGGAGCGACGCGTGAGGGCCGCGCTGCGCGC
>Ga0307509_10003857_pt1 | contig 22230 bp, 16 predicted proteins | sample 10_EM_MG_FD_202245 | JGI IMG/M metagenome (GOLD analysis project Ga0307509, IMG submission 202245) | Populus trichocarpa ectomycorrhiza microbial communities from riparian zone in the Pacific Northwest, United States - 10_EM | ecosystem: Host-associated > Plants > Roots > Unclassified | place... | reverse complement strand
TTTTGCTAATAAGCGAAACCGTTACTTTATTTTTAATCATGTTCCGTAATTGGGAAACATTTACCGTGAATTTTGCTGTTGACACAGAGCAGCCGCTCACTATGAGTGGGTCGGCCGAAGCCGTATATGCCGGCCTAGGCTATATAGGCCAGGCCGGCCTATCAGGCAGCCGGGAAAAAGACTATATGGCCTATAGGCGGGCCCGGCCAGGCCAGGCTCAGGCTTAACCAGGCCTGCAGGCTCGGGCCAGGCTAGATCCGAGAGAATTTCGACAGGCCGGTTGGGAACACTGCTCTCGGCTAAGAAAATGTAGGGTAAAGGCGCTCACTTTGCGGAGCTTTCCATCGGCAATACCATAATTCCCAGCGCATTCTGCTGTCACCTCCATAACCTCCATGCTCCTTATTTGACTCCCCCGTACCGGCCCCCGTTCCACCTTGTATCTCCCAGCATGGGAACTGCCGGTCACTGAGTCCGACGGATCCGCCAACGGAGGCATTGTTTTTACCCCAAACGTTGCCAAACAGTGTTCCCAACTGTCCGGAGGGCCGGCGGGGCCCTACGGGGGGACTGCTAATGTTAGAAACTGTAGTCACGGGGGTGCTCTCATCTTGTCTATTGCTATGGTTACGAGTGATACCTCGTGACCACATGCCTCACCCCTGTTGTTATGAGGGACCGATTGCGAGAGAGAGGCCAATAAGAGAGAGAAAGAAAGTGTACGAGAGGAGGAAACGTCTGTATATTCTTCGAATGGTTGCTTGCTTATCCAGAATATCTATGGCGGAGCTGATCATTTAAATACATAGAACTTGACCACATATCCGAACTGATGGGGATCCTTCCGCGGAGAATCTCTCTCCGTGCCCGCACAATATTCCGGAGCATACTTCGTGCTGCTCTCCGAGCATTCCCGGCCATGTCTGCGAATCCTCCCACTAGTATACAAACACCGTATACTCGCACCTCCTCCGTGCTTGATAATGACTTACAAAGGAACTAGTAACTAACTGCTAAGAAAAATAGGAAAGGTACAAAAGAAACCTTGATTCGTGTGGAATGCTCGCCGGTGATTCGCAACAACCCCCTGTCCCCTCTCCAAACCTTCGCCCCTCTTCTTTCATCCTCCTCTGTCTCTTCTCTCCTTTCTTTCCCTCTCCCAATCCTCTTCTTGTTCAATAAGCGATTCAAGTCGTTTGCTTACTCCGGTGACCGCTCCCCTTTTGAACTTGCAGAACTGCCGTATAATCTGGCAAAATTCGGACTGGAGCTAAAGCGAAACTAGGGCAACCGAGCCAACAGGAGGGGGCGAAGAAGGAGAATTCGCCACATTTTAAACATATAGACCATGGTGGTTGGACAGGTTCAAGAAAATCCTCAGTAGCGTCAATCTGACTTTTGCCAGATTATACGGTACTTGCTTCCACTCACTCACACCCGATACCTCTCAACAGCTAAGAGCCCTGGAAGGGACTGGACGACAATCGGTAGTCCTTCCAGGGCGGTCAAAGTGCAGGACAGCAGTCCTTGGGCCAGATGGCGGGCCCAACAGAGTGAGACAGGGGTGTTCAGGGGTGTCAGGGGGACTGTGGCAGGGTTGTGTGCGACGACCCAACCTGTGGACCGCCGGGGACTTCACGGGACGGTACGAGTGATGTTTCATGATGTTTCATGATTCGTTCGGAGGTGCATGATTTCAATTCGGGCCGGTACCGCAGGTCCAAGCTATAGGACTATCCCATGGCTCGTAGCAAGCAATTTACCGCGATTCAATCCATGGCAATGACACCCAGCCACATATAAAATCATCCAGCAACCATGAATCAACTTCTAAGAAATACAACAAGCCTGGAGAATTTCTAAAGGGACTGGTGATGAATGAAAGAACAATTTCTAGAAGAATTTAAGAAAAGAAAAACATTACAGGAGGTGCACTTCCAACATAACTTCAGTAATAGTGAGCTTTGAGTGCCCAGGACTTCCCTTTTTCTTGCAGGCATTTAATCCAGCCTACACCACTCACATATATGCCACTCCTCCTTAGTAACTAACACTGTAACATGGGAAGTGTGGGGAGGGGTGGTGGAAGGGTGGTGGGGGGTTGAGGAGGTTGGATTGTGGAGGGTCTTTCAGCACATTTCCTGCCTTCTGAACTCTTAGGCAAGGTAACCATAACATCCAGGATTGGCTTGGCGAAGAAAAGGTGAAATGTTTGGTGTGGTTTGATAATGTCAGCATGCACTATTTATGATGGTAACCGGTTTTGCCCCATACCAGGTGCATGTTAATGCCTGAGTGGGTAATTATAAGGGGTATTGGAAAGTGAATATTGATAATTGAAAGAGGGGGTTCACCGTCCAGAGAGTAAATGAGGTGCTGAGTCAGATTTTGTGATTCTAGATGTGGTTAGCTATGGTTGCTGTTTCATTCCAGAATTAGAAGTGGTAACTCGCTCAGGAGGTGGAGTGTTATGGTTTAAATTGTCAGAGCAAGGCCAGAGCACTCATCAGGGCATGGTGGAGGGAAAAAACTGGCAGAGACAAACTGGGTATATTTTGTTATGAAAAAACTATTTTCTGAGTCCTGATATATATATATCTTAAATACTAATAGAAAATGAAAAACCCCACTGGTGCCTAGCAAGTACTCAATTGGGCCACTTTATCATATGACTTAATTATGATATCATGCATTAGTTAGCAAACTATTTCTAATGAAAGTTTATCATGGTTCCTCATAACAAAAAATCCCGTTGCTACAGGCGATGGGATAGTCCCCTCTAGTCCTTCGGGTTCTCACCTTCCCAGGTGTAGTCCATCCTAGTGCCCTCAAGAGACTGACTATGAGCTGTGGTCCGTCCCGTCCTACCCCCAAGACCGATGGACTGGACAGCTGGGAACACAGGCCAGACCATGAGCCAAGGCCAGAACATGCTAAGCAGCACCTAGAAAATTCCAACCGTAAGTATACGGAGCTGGCACTGGAGGGGCTTTCATAGGACTAAGTTAGATATATAAAGGTAAGTTTCAGTATGTGTGGGAATAGAAATCAATGCTAAGAGTGCTCTATTTGTCTATGGTGGGGGTCTATTCTTTCCCCCCGTTACCCTTTTGTCTTCTGATTTTATTTTATTTTTCCCACTCGCAGCTGTAATTACAACACCGCGTATCTCCTTTCATCAGCCGACTCGCCTATCCCTTACTATTTCTATAGGAATGAGACAAATGGTGATTCTATAAGTTAAAGAATGGGATTCTTTTCCTACAGTCTAACCCTTCCAAAAATCGTGAGGCACCCCGTGCAATCGAAGAATGAAAGCAGAAAAAAGCAAGAAATAGCGAAAATGCAATCAATAGATATTCCTAGCTAGATATACAATATAGAAGAAAGCTTCCTCATCTTCAGGAGCTTGGCGTTGCCGAGATGATCTCAGACCACACAGAGAAGGCGCTAAACGCCCCCAACTCCGCCGACGTCCAGAGGACCCCACCCCATATGCGGCACTGTCCAGCACGCCGAGTTGGCCGCGGGATTTTTATGCCAGGCACCACCGGTATCATAAATTTACTCTGGCCCGACTTGGAGTAAGTAGTGATTCGAATTAGCTGATGGTCTTGATATGGTGCGTAGACAAAATTAGCCGCGCACCAACGATTGGTAGCAACCGCAACACCCCCCATAGCAAAGCCTGGATTGGCACGTTCCCTTTAGTTGATAATAAATTTCAATTGAACATCATCCCCCAGTACTTTAAACACCACCTAAAGAAATTTCCCCAGATCAAACATTAGTTCCTACCATGTATTCTATTGTGAATTTATACTTTTCATTTGTTTTTGATTTTTGATTTTCATGATATTAGGGTTGGTGGGGGGAGTGCTGCTGTCATGGCCGGAGTTTTTCATGTTGGTTGATGCGCGGTTAATTTTGTCGACAATAGCTGGCCCCTCGAGTACTCGCCATCAGATAAAAAATCGATTATCCCAGTGCTCTAACTACAGCACAAGCCATATCAAACCTTGTAAAGCCCGCTGAGGCAGATTCTGGTCAGAAAGGATGGAAGTTCGAGAAAGGGAGAAAGAAACCCCCCGCACGAAAAACCGCCGAGCCTAGGAGCCAGGTTCTTTTTCTTTAGGGCCCAGGGATCATATGCAAGGAAACCAAAAAAGAAGAAAGGGTTAAGAGAAGAACGATTGACAACAGATTTACACCCCATGAATTTCTGCAGGATGAAAAGCCACCTATTTCCTCCGCACGAAGCACGTAATCGAAAAATTAGATACAACGAAAAAATGAGCCTGGCGCTGGCACTGGAGAAGCGGAGAGAGAGAGGAAAAAATAAACCAAGTCACCAAGCACCGACAAAAAAGAGATTGGATAAGCACTATATTTACAGTCCTAAAGCAAAAGGAGGACACAACAGCGTTCTAGGAAAATATCCGCTGCTCGGATGAGTCTCCACTCCTCAGCCCACCCGAGAGGTGTTCGACCATCATTATCAGCTGTGTCGGCGTTTGCATCCCTCTGTCGCAAAAGCATCTTTACGATGCCCTCACACCCCTTTCCGGCTGCCCACGGGAGAGGTTTTCGACCGTCGTTATCAGCAGCGCTAGGAGTGACATCCTCCCGCTCGAAAAGCATCTTCACGACATCTTCGTCCCCATTCCCAGCTGCCCACGAGAGAGGTGTCCGACAGCCTTCATCCGCAGTGTCGGGAGTTGCATCCTCCCGTCCAAAAGTATCTTCACAACGCCGTAATAGCCATTCCCGAGTGCCCACGAGAGTAGTGTTCGGCCACCTTTATCCTTAGTGTTGGGAAGCGACATCCTCGTGCTCCAAAAGCATCTTCGCGAGACCAGTACCAATTCACTGCTGCCCATGAGAGAGGTGTTCGGCCATCTTTACCCGCCATGTCGGGGTGACATCCTCCCGTCCCCAAAGCATCTGCACAATGTCCCCATGCCCACCCCCATCTGCCAAACAAGAGTAGGGTTTGACCACCGTAGTGCCTAGAGTTAGATCCTCCCGTTCTAAAAGCCTCTTCGCAATAACCCGAAACCCTTTTTCAGCTGCCCATGGGAGAGGTATTCGACCGCCTTTATCCGCAGTGTCAGGAGTTACACCCTCCCGTTCCAAAATAACCCTCACAGTGCTCCGATACTCCACTTTGGTTGCCCATGAGAGAGGCGTTCGACCGTCTCTATCCACAGAGTTGAGGGTTGACCCTCCCGTTCCAAAAGCATGTTGACGATCTCTTCATACCCATTCCCAGCTGCCCACGGAGAAGATGTTCGACCGTCTTTACCTGCAATGTCGGGAGTTAAATCCTTCCATTCCAAAATAACCTCCACAATGCTCCGATACCCCATTCTGGTTGCCCATGAGAGAGGCGTCTGACCGTCTGTATTCACAGTGTTGGGGGTTACATACTCCCGCTCCAAAAGAATTTCGACGACGTCCCCATACCAGCCCCCAGCTACCCACGAGATCATTGTTGGACCATCCCTATCCGCAGCGTCAGGAGTTAAATTTTGCGCTCCAAAATAATCTCTAGTGCTTCGATACTCCATTCCAATTGCTCATGAGAGGCGTTCGACCGTGTTTATCCGCTGTGTTGGGAGTAACATCGTCCCGTTCCAAAAGCATCTTCACGATTCCCTCATGCACCCCTGGTGGCCCATGAGAGTGGCATCCGGCCGCAATTGCCAACTGTGTCAGGATTGACTTCGTTCCCTCCCAGCAATATCCTCACCACCTCCTCGTGTCCATACTCAGCAGCCAGCAAGAGCAGTGTTTGGCCATCTTTGCAAGTAGTGTGGGGATTGACGTCATCCCGCTCCAGAAGCATCCTCGCGACCTCCTCATACTTACTCCGCATAGCCCACAAGAGCAGTGTTAGGCCATCCTCGTCAGTTGTGTTGAGATCGACGCCGTTCCGCTCCAGCAGCATCTTCACTATCTCCTCATCCCCACACTCGGCAGCCCACGAGAGCGGCTTTTGGCTATCTTCATCAGTTGTGCTGGGGTCGACATCATTCCGCTCCGGTAGCATCTTCACCAGCCCCTCACGCCCATACTTGACAGCCCACCAGGGCAGTGTTCGACCACCTTCATCAGTTGCGCTGGGGTCGACGTCGTTCCGCTCCAGTAGCATCTTCACCATCCCCTCATGCTCACACTCGGCAACCCACGAGAGCGGCGTCTGGCTATCTTCATCAGTTGTGTTGGGGTCGACGTCGTTCCGCTCCAACAGTATATTCACTATCTCCTCATGCCCACACCCGACAGCTCACGAGGGCGGTGTTCGCCCATCTTTATCCACAGTGTCGTGGGCTACATCCTTCCATTGCAAAATAATCTCAAAATGCTCCGATACTCGACTCTAGTTCCCCATGACAGAGGTGTTCGATCGTCTTTATTCACAGTGTCCGGAGCGACATCCTCCCGTACTAAAAGTAGCTTCACGATGGCCCATTCCCTTTCTAGCTGCCCACATGATTGCCGTATTACCCGCCGCATTAGTTACGCTGAGTTCCCATTTTGTCCCCACGGTCCCCAGATAGGCACAGCAGTGGAGACCTGCAAGCCCCATAGGATTACTCCGACCAAACTCGCAGTCCCAATTATCGTCGCTACGGGATAAGAGCACCCCAGAGGATACATGTTTATCGAATCCATAGTGCCAGTGTGTTCAGACTTTCGGCGGTTTCCCTTCTGGCGTGTCCCCCAGTAATAGGAGGCATATTCAAGAAACGGTGTTGCTGGTGGGGACTAAGCAAGGGCAGGCTAAATGTCCCGACGCGCTGAAATTTGAGGTGTGTGAAACAGCCCTCAGCGGTCATCGAGTGAGGGCTCTGGGACAGGTCGGCATTCTTAGACAGGTACCCCTGAAAAGTGTAACGGACAAGGCGGAGAGCGTGTAAGGATGCTTCAAGTGCTATGGATCATCTGGTCGAGTCTTTTCTTTCTCCGAGTAATTATAATCCCCCCAGGACCGCGTCGATGTTAAGGGGAACAGAAAATCTACATTCCATTGTTAGCGAGTTCCCAACCAGTTGTGGGTTGGGCGAAGTGGCTATTTCTACTCACATCTGAGAAATCTTTCTTGGAATTACAGTCATAATCTCGGCTCCCAAATTGTCGTCCATTAACGTTGGGAGTGCTACCTCTGTCTAATATCATCTCCAGAGGCCTCTCAATATCCCCTATGGGAGGGGTGACAGGTATCATGATCTCCTCAGTGAAATATCCCTTAATTTCATTCCACACGTGAGGCCCCCACGAAGGAATACAAGTGTGGTCGGCGAAGCCCCTACTATGTTTTGCAGCGACCCGAGAAACTCTCGTCGATTTCCGGACACCCATCCAATGCGTCGATACAGATAAACACTGCCTGCAGCGATGCGATCGTTGTCTTGAGTATTTTTGTCAAGTCCGAAATTTGCACAGCCCGGCCGTCAACCCCCCCCCCTCATAAAACCCCTGCCGCCCCAGCTCCGGGATCCCACCCTCTCCAAAACCCGCCCGAGGATTGCGCCAAGCATGTCTCTACGGACTGCTCCTCCAACGCAAGGTAACCACAGTACAAACCAATGATATCTCAATTTTGAGCCTGGTCTCAATAACTAACGAACTAATATTGCCAGCCGTCAGTGGTATCCACTTGCCCGAGAGAGCTTTCCCACTAACCTGATATGTGTCTTCCCCACACCCGATTGCCCTACCAAAACAAGACAGCCCGCCCCAGCACCTCTTAGTTACCACTCCACTCCCGAAATTCGTTCCTCCCCAAACCAACCTCCCATGCCATTCACTCGGCTAACTTGTGCACTTCCATGTCTGCATCGGGGCTCTAATGCTAAGAACCACAGCTTAATCTAGTCGTCGGCTGTTTTGTTCAGTGATATTGTTGGTTATTCGTGATGTTTTCCGCAGCTGATGTTACCGGAACCAAACGATTGCATACCCGGCATTCGCTCCACGGCGCGCCTTTGGGGATGTTCAGTTTCGCTATCGACGCAAAAGTTCCGGGGGTTCCACGAGTTTATGAGCTTCCCAGTACGCTGGAAAGGAGGGGTAATATGTCCACAAGGCTGTTAAATTTACAAGGATCATAAATCGTAAGGCAACACTGTGTATCCATCCCGAATGTGATTGTGTTTCATTCTTTTGCCGAGCCAATGACGAGTCGGAGTCTCATACCCTATTAAGGCAACACACCCTGCAGGAAAAGAAAGTTGGGAAACATGACAAGAGATTCTCGAGTTCTACCGGTAGAGGAATTTGATTGGTTTGGTGCAGGGGCCCGTATTCCGATGGACCTGAAAGGCGTCAACCATCTGTCCGGTCATTCCAAAATAGAGCCACCGGTCGTACCGTACTGCACCCTAACTTACCAGTTACTCGAGTCCCGGTACTACCGAGCCAGGGTAAAATTTGCATGGGTGTTCTCAAAGCTGAAATTCGCATCCTTCCTATCAGAAAGCTATCTCCGTCAGCCCACAATAGGTTTAGTTTGACAGGTTAATAGAATTTCGTGTGTCGGTTAATGAGATCCAACAACGTCCTGATGGCTGATCTTATCCCGCATAGGAAAGCACTAACCCTTCTCAAGACTTCTCGGCTGTAGATCCGGAGATACAGCCTCCTACGGAGATAGCGAACGACAAGAGCTTTTATGGTAGCATGGATAAAAGTTTTTTTCCTTCAGTCCTCTACTTCCCCCTCCTCAGGATCGAAATGTCGGAATTACCCGAGAACAGTTGCCTTGCGAGTTGTACTCGAGTACAGTACGACAACTCCGTTATCGTGAGTGCTGTAAGTAAGCGGCGACTCGTTGGATTCGGAACAGGGGCCCGGCCTGCGCCCTGGCCGCTGCGAGGACAGCTGGACAGACTTAAGAGTACCAGTACCGGTACTAGGTACACACCTTAAGAACCTGTTTAGATAGGACAGTTCCATTCTGCTTCCCCACACAAATGACCGTTTCCCTTCCGTTCCAACCTTTCTTTAAACAGTTTCTACAGGTAAAATGGCAGCAAAACGGAACAGTCATTTTTCTTTCGGTTTTCGCCAAAATAGTCCTAAGTTAGTGGCCAGCAGATACAAGTACCTGTAGTCCATGTTTTCCCCTCTCTCACCCCCTCCTACGGTACTCGTGCTACTTATTGCTGTATCTCACGCGTGATGGACAACCGTCTACCGGTAGGCTGCCGGATGCTACTCGAACAGATCCACTGAGGTCTAAATGCTCAGAATAACCCAGTTTTTGTTTTTTTCTGGATCCTTTTTGATAATTTTAAAAGATTTCCCTTTCCTAGCACTCGCGTTCCAAATTCCAGGAAGGCCTTGTGTCGAGCGCAGTATGGTGCCGGGCACTTGAAATCAACCGAAAACTAACACAAGAATAATTCTCGAAAATTTTCAACCACCACCACATCTTTGAGAAGATGTGGCTTCATAGAAGTGTTCAGAAGACACTCCTCTTTAATTCTATGTTTTCCAATTTTCAATCAAAGCAATATTAGTGGAGATAGTAAAATTCTGAATTACCCATGTATGGTCATTTTCGAAGTTACTTTTGCCAAGCCCCACTTATTTATGTGTATTATGTAAGCAAAATGAATTACCCATGAGGGCTGATTTCAAATGCCCGGCACCATACCAGCAAACTTTAGTATTTCATCGCTCTTTTTTCTCTGTATCATATCTGTATCCCAAAGGATGAGACATGCAGATTCGGCACCCTCCGTATACGGGTACCGGTACGATGGCTCTGCTGTGATTTTGTCAGTCGAAAAATGATGAATTATCGATCTTTTATTGGTGAAATGTTGTTTAGCCACAGCCTAGGCGACCGTAAGACGGAAGGTGCCGAATATGCATGTCTCATTAGGTGGATACCCTATTTACCCACTCGATTCGCTATCTTCGAAGATCCCTGTAAATTGCGACTTCAGCCTGGATAAGTTTGGCCCAGCAAGTTAACACAATTGCAAAAGCCAGTTAATAAGATCCCTCACAACCAAATGACCTATGCCTTACCATGTCAGGAAAATACTAATCCTTCTCAAGTATCACTATTTCTGAATTTTCATAATGAGTATGAGACCTCCCCCGATCGGGCCCATCCGAATTAGCGAGCTTAGCACCCCAAGCTAATACTCGTACGCTACTCCCCCTACACAGTGACCAATGCATGATTTATTGCAACTGGAAAGACTTACGCTAAATCTCCAAGCTCTTGGGGCCAGTGGTGAACTTTTGTGATAATTGGCGATGATGGCTCTTGAACTGTTACATTTAGTTGTGGTTGAATTTTGCTTACACTAGCGTGCTTTCACAACTACCCGACCGACTGATGACTATTGTCCAGGAGCTATCCCTTGGGCGGTGTGAAAACAGTAAAATTGGCGCCCACACCAGCTTAAATACTGTTCACGTTAGTATCATTCCATAACAAGCTTAGCGCACCTAGGATGCTGAGTCATTTGAGCATTAAAAAGGCTGAAAAATCTGGTTTCCCCACTAAACACAACCAACAGCTACCCAGTTTTGGCCTTAGCGTGGTGGGTGCGAATTTTACTGTTTCACACCGCCCAAGGGATTTTTTTTTTTTTTGTTAAATCATAGAATTTATCTGTTTAAGGTACAGACCTCGCATGCAACCCTTTAAAGTTATGGCGTCAGAAACCTCCTTCACAGGCCTAGGGAAAAACAAGCCACCCCACGTCCCTCTGGTATGGGACCAACCGCACATCCTTCCCCATAAAGCACCCACCCCTTATCCAAAAACAAGAAGTAGCACTAAACAAGACCGGCAGGAGGCAACAAGAAAATGCACACCGTATATCTTCCAAAAGGAAGGTATCCAAAACTATCCAAAACAAAAGAAATCCTTGACTGTCAAATCTTCCAAAAATATAACTGTCCCAGCCTCAAAAGAGCAGTCCGGGTCTCTTGGATAACCGAGGTTCTCCATCGTGTGGGTTAGAAGCCACTCTGAGAATGCAGACTCCTGAAGTGTTATAACAACTGGCCGGACAGGTGGTGACCAGAGACAGTGCTATACCAGCCACATTGCCGGGGGAGCCCAGTTGGTTCGTGTAGGTCAACAGACAAGGCAGGAGGCAACAAGGTGTCCCAACCCAGGGCTGAAGGGGGTATTTACTTCCTAACAGTATAGCGAGATGCCACTGAGGAAGGGAGGAGGTAGATAGCAGGTAGGATGCCAGCCATAAATTTTTTCTTCACGAAGAGGTTTGTCCCACTGCCTATGAAGCCTGAAGTTTGGCTGTGGGGTAGGATCGCCAGGATGATTCTTGTTGTTGTTCCCCGCAACCACCTTCACAATTAGGAAGGTGAAAAGCGGGGGAGGAAAATAGGGGGAGAGAAGCTTGACACCGCCCAAGGGATAGTCCGCTGGTACTTGTATGTCGAGTGTCGTTCGCTTTCATAATACCCCACCCTCACCCACGTTTTACATCAAAAAATGGCTGATTTCAGACTCTCATAAATTTAACTCACCCCAAAACTGTATAGATTTAATAAAACCAAGATATAGTGTAGGCAATTGTCCGAACTTTCTAGGTAAAAATTATGAGAATTTTCCCATTCTCCTGTGAGTGTTGAGAGCTGAGGATTGTTATTGGATGTGGTTGCAATGTACCTTTTGTATGGGACTCTCATACAAAATCAGAGGTATCTTTTGCCCACCATCATTATTTCTAGTATTTCAGCATGGGTATTAGCTAACAGCGCTTGTCACATATAAATGATAATATCTAGATCGGTCTAAAGACCCTGAGGAATTTTAACATTTTTTTGCAAAGCAACTGGCTGTGATTTTATGGGGTGAAAATGGCCATTTTTCGTGTAAAATCGGGGGCCACGAATTTTGTCACCAAGAGAGCGCGCTTTCAGACATCCCAACAACAAACCCTCCCATAAAAATCATTGCCACTCAAACCGGTAGGATACTGGATAATTTCTTTTCTTCCTCCTTTATTTATTTTTTCCGGATATTAGGATGGTGGCGTTGGTGGGGAGTGCTATTATCGTGGCTTGTTCGCTGATGTCCAGTTCAGCTTGCTAACGAACAATCTTTCCTGCCTCGGAATATTTTTTCCTTTTATTTTCTCCCGGATTCCCCCACAGCTGTGCTATACCGGTATTTCTTGCGGATCTGACACTATAAGAGAACAATTATCGCTTTTCTGCAATCGCTTGTAAAATACCATTTAAGCCTGTACCATAGAGCACAATTACTCTAGTTATCATCGTATTATAAATCTAATAGATAGCTTTGGAGCATTGTTTCCGCATAAGCTCACGGGAAGACTTTCCGGGAACAGGAATCATCAGGCTCCAAGTCCCATATACAAGTGCGTCACCTATCATAATGTCTCACACCTTCGCACGCTACCTCCCAAGATTGATTCTATGCTGTACTCGAGAACAAGGCCAGCGACAAAAATCACCGGTAGAATGGCATGTGCCCTCTAAATCAGTCAACTTCCCACTCTCCATTTATTATGTTCTAAGGCTGGAAAAAATAATTCCTGACTACTTTCACAATCTGCTGAAATCGAAATCAGTGCTAAGTCTTTCCATTACCTACACCAAACAGTGAGGAACTGGGCCAAGACCAACATACCTACCATAGCTCTTGATAATTTCACAGTCAGTTTAGATACAGAGTCTTAAAGGGCTGGAAAGTAAAATCCAGAATTGTTTCACATTTAGATGAAGATCTGGTTTGGTTGCTTTACCCATACTAGAGTGGTGGTTGGAGTGTCGTGAATAGGGCTGTTATTAGTGGAAAACCTGTACTACCGATCATTTCCGCCGCCAGCCTGGTATGTACGGTACTTATCTTCTACCCCCACCTATCTACCGTACTCGAGCAGAATCCCAAATAATTGGACAACCTGCTACTCGTAATGTCCTGACGCTTGTGAAAACTGCTATTGCATACGAGCAAACAATTGGCCGGAGCGTCAGGATCTTGCTGGTATGCAATACCGTAGCGGTTGTGTTCACAAGAACCAGGACATCTCCGGTACGAGTACAGAGTCGGGAATTCCCAACCTTGGGAAAGGAGCGAACAACAAAGCAAAAAAAAGAGCTCCTTCACCCCTCTAAGAAACATGAAAAGAAAAAAGAAAAAAGAAAAAAGAAAAAAGAAAAAAGAAAAAAGAAAAAAACAGAATTCGAGTACTCGAGTACCGGTGCCTTACCAGAGGAGGTAACCCCAACGACTCGAAGGACAAAGTGCATTGTCCAATTGATCGAGATCCTACCGCATCACTTCCTCCTCATCTTTTCCCCCGCCCCGCTCCCATACCTAGAATTTCCATGCGATGGCCCCGTCGCACTAGCTACTCGAGTACTCGAGTACAGTTCATACATCCTCAACTCCACCTTTCCGCACTCGAATGCCATAGCTACTGCGCGGAATGGTTGCTTCCCAGGACTTGCATGCATAAGCGCTATCGCACTTTGCATGGGCCGGACCTTGGCATGCGCAGCCCGCGGTAAAAGAAAAAAAGACAGAAAATGCAGAGAAACGCAGATCAATACTCCCGCACAAAATGAGTTATGGTGCACCACACAGTCTGTAGCAACGCACATCTCACCATTCACAATACCGTTGCTTGAGTAGCTCCACACCACCCAATCTACAACTCTGGTTGCCCTATCCCCCCCTCCTTTTGTTTCCTAGTGGTACGATTTTGGTTGTCCAATAGGTTGGAGTTTCTTGGTATAGTAGTTCGTGGATTTTTGGTGGGAAGTATGCCTGCTGTAAACCCCGGGAGTGTATCTTAACTTATTTTGCGCGGGAGTATTGGTACAGTACTTGGGGTGCGCAGGATAATCCGGTTGCCAAGATGTCTCTCTCACAGAAAATTTGCAGCCCGACTGCTTCTTATCCCATGGGCTGGTGAGACATGCAGAATCGGGACACTCCTAAAATAGAAGACTTTAGCTTACTAATTACCCCAGTATGGGTAACGTCTAAACTGGTTTGAATTATCCTGATTCTCATTAGGATAAGCTAATCTTAAAGAGGTCAATACCAAGACCGAACTTACACTATATTTACTAAGGCGGCCGGATTGAAGTGAGAAGGCTCTTTTTGTATTAGTGCATGTCAAGTGAGAACTAACCACCTATGGTATAGATTTGCCAAACTGGCGATGCAGCCAAGGTCTCTATGCCAGAAGTGATGGAATTTTTCACCGAGTTCGACGAGTTTACACCGTATGTAGTTAGTTGTCACTTGGCATAAGCTAGTCTAAAATAGAGCCTTCTCATTTCAATTCGGCCGCTTCAGTAGAGTGTCCCCATTCTGCAGGTCTCACCAGCCCATGGGATAGCAACAGGATTATTTTGCTCTGCCCAAGTAGCGGCACCCCTGGAATCCGATTCCTCCCCAAAATCGCATTCTGGGCTGCGCTAGCCGGGTAACAACCATATCCGCCCGACAGATAGAGCGGTAGTCTGCTACTGCTGAATACCACCAAAATCCTTGAATAGATTGTGAAAGAGAGGAAAGTGTGTAAATTGACGAGGCACGATCTACTGTCGAATATTTTCTGTCCTATTGTTACCGGTATGGTTAGTACCCGACCTCGGTAGCCCGAATCCGAATTTGAGGAGGCGAATTCAAGGGTTGTAGCGATGGTCCCGCCCTGATCCCTGCAGCTGCCGGGTTGCACAAGGCTTCGGTCAACTACTCGTAATTTTCTAACCCTTGTGAACACAACTGCTATTGCATGTGGGCGAAAAATCCACCAGAGCCTCAGGATTTTGGTGGCATGCAATAGCAGTTGTGTTCAAAAACGTCAGAAAATTACTAGTACGAGTACATACTTAGTGCTTTGAGATATCACAGGCTTTTCAGCTCGCTCCGTAGCCCGAGCCGCTGAATATGGTTTGCTGTTGGCCTCGCGTTTAAATCACCTGATCTTCCTAAAGTGGTACAGTATGTTATCTCCACAAACTTGTGCCGTGAGGATTGCAAGGCCCCCGACGCAGATCTCATGGCAGGCTAGGAGTGCATTTTTACGGTACAAGTACAAGGTATTGCGATCGCACACACTTCAGAGTCCCACCAATTTTGGGAAATTTTAAATGTTAACCTGGTTCGGCGTGTGCGAAGACTGCTTGCTCCTTGCCCCTTGTACACCCGGATTCCCGCATCAACAGTTCTATCCAACCCGGTATTCGAGTGTTAGGGCTCAAAAAAAAAAAAAAAAAGGAAAGAGGCATTTTGCGATGCGGAACCGTTAGGATCAAGGGCGCCTGGAGGACCATGCAGCGGAGAAGAGGCCAGGCTGAAAGGTGTTCGGGATTTGAGGTTGGTAAGGCTGAAGTAATGGGGGGATCGCTTGTCGCTTAGCAAAAGTAACCGAACATTGCAATGCTCGCGCTTTGTCAACAACCGACCCAACAAATGACCTCCAAACCACAACCAAAAAATATTCAAAAATAAAATAAATATATAATCCTAATTGCCACCTACTTTGTTGTTGTTGTTGCGGTAAAGGTATGTGTGTTCAGGAGTGAGGGGGGGGCCGGGTTGCGATGCTATGTGGTGGAACGTTGCGGCGTAAATGTTCCGTTACTTTTACTAACGGACAACAAGCAAATGACCACCGCGAATGTGTAAGTACGATCGTACAGTATATTTTGGGATATTTTGAGCGATAGAATATTGCGCTGCATCTATGACGTGTATCATACCCCCAATGTTTAAACTTACCGGAGCGCCCTTGATATCTCACTATGTCCCAAGCCTAGACCACCAGAAAATGCTTTCATACATCGAGTGGGATCCTTAGATATCCGCTCCCCATTGGCGAAATAATATCCAACCTGAATATATATCCCGAAGGGCTGGCGGGCCGCCCTGCTTTCATAGAGCCTGCAGGCTTTGGAAAAGGCTGGCCAACAAAGCCCGGGTTTGTCTGACTTTGGCCAACCCGGGTCGGACTACCGTACCTGTAGGCTACGAGGAGGGGCATTTTGGGTGTAGTAACCCAAGCCCTTGATAGGCTTGTTCGTTGTCACCTTGTTGCACAAGCGCACCCCCACTTTTGGTTGTCACCAAATTATACACGCTAATCCAAAAGTTCTCTAGTGGGGCTTGGAGGCAACAGAGGTACCAGTGCTTGAGTACGAGTCGGTTTTCATAAATTGAGTAGTTCATATTCGACTTATCCGTAATTCCTCTTAAGGGGAATGTGGATTGGCAAGGACTGCGATTTCCACTGTTGTATGTGACCTTTTTTGGTCTTCCCGACTTGCGAGCATCTTTAACCGACCCTCGATAAAGTATTGATACTTCTGTTGCCGCCAAGCCGCGTTGGAGTACTTTGGGATCCCTGAGAACTTTTTGGACAGGATTGTACTGACCAAATATGAATCGAGCCTCAAATATCGCCTCGAGCACTTTGGTTCCCAAAGTCTCCGTAGAAAGAGAGGTACCGGTATCGTTCCTTGGGCGGTCTGTAGTATCAGAATTCGTGAATTCGTTACCAATACGCTACGGAGGTACAGCTCCTAAGTTTTGTATGTTCCACAGGGGGCAAGGGCAGCAAACCTCGCTTGTGGAACCTACAAAAAACTAACTTAGTAACTTAAGCGCCCGTTTACCTATGATAGACGGCCGTCTAGCAGCCACAGACAGTGCCGACCGTCAAAGAAAGTCAGTTAGGTAAACGGGCTTTCAGTTATATACTAGACAGTATATTAGCTAAACGTACAAAAATTCTGTTTTCTCTACATACCTTCAACTGTCTGTCTCTTTCTAAAAATTAAATTTGTAATAGTGGTTGTACTAGATGGTGGCTTCTCAAGTGTTTTCTGATAAGTGTTTGGCCAATTTTCCGCAGTCCTAGATTCTTGTAGCTAGACCATCAAAAAGTTGCATTGCCTACTCTAGGAAAACGCCATCTACTTTGCCGTGCTCTCCCCCACTGTCAGGCCGCGCTTAATGGTTGGCATTGTTGCAGGCTTTTAGACGGTTCTCTAGGTAAACGGGCCCTAAATATCATAGCTGAACCTCCACCGAAGACCTCCGAAATTTCCTCTCTTGGATAGAGGGGCGAAATCACAGCGCCTGTGCCCCAGTTTAAGACAAAAACCCCCCCCTCTGACCTTACCAGCAAAGGCAACACCAACGTCTGAGCGCGAGGTTGAATTATTCAAGTTCTTATGGCAGACACTGTACCTCCGCAGGACCAGATTGGCCGAGGGCTCCACTTAGTCAAGAAATATGTTTCCTCTATATTCCCCGAGCCCAAACAACGTACTAATTATAGCCTGCTTAAATATCCCCTCTACCAAAATAACTCAAAAACAGCCTCCGGGTGCTACTAACAAATTCTAGTGTTTTAGACCGCCCAAGGCTGCAAGGTGCGATAGGGAGGTCTTGGCCGCAACAAAGGTACCAGTACTCGAGTATAAGGACAAGGCTCGGCTAAATATCTGCAGTTTAAATGCTGCATAAAATCGTCTATGAGTACTTGCTTTTCTGCAACTTGAAAGACATTGCGCCTTTTTGCAAAAACCTTGTGGATAGAAGCGCACAGGAGATGCAACAGTGCATCTGCATTCATAAGTGCACTTGACTGCGGTTAATCTCCAAGTACATCTGCAGGGTATCTGCAGGCCATTTGGAAGTACTAGGAATATAACAACTATAGATTCTGCTAATATGAAGTATTTAAATATATTGAATACGGAAGAATTATAAGCCTGAGTGTAGTAGAGATAAGTTAAGAAGGTCTTAAAGGAGGGTGATCTTGTAGAATATATAAGATTAATTCAAGTTCATGCTTAGGCTTGAGTAGTATAATACTGTGAATATAGATAGATTTCCTATATTGGTATGTATTATTATTTGATTTCAAGTTTACCCGTAAAAGTGCTAATAATTCTAACATTTTTTACAAATAGTTAGTTTGCATTATATTCAGCATTGAATGTTTTAAGATTATAGTAAGAAATAGCTATGTAAACTGATTGTATAATAGCCTAGTTGCTGCAAGCTACTATATTATCAAACAACTAATATAATCATTAAATCTCAACAGATGTATGTACATATAGGAGATATAATTATAACAATAGAAATTAAAAGTATCGTAACTATTGTCTTAAAAGAGGTATAAATAAAAGAGAGAGGTATTATATATAAAGACATAGAATACAAAAATTATTAAAAGGCTGTATCTTCATAGTAGTTATATATATGTATTACTCTTACTGTTACAGTGCTGTATCTAGGTCTAATATAACTATTATTAGCCAGGTAACAGCCCAATATTAGCACAGGTATTGTGTATTTGCTATAGATTAACTTAGTCAGTCAGACTTGGCTTATTGTTGTTTGAGAAGCCCAATCAATTCCTCCTTTGTCTCCTGTTCCTTTTTTCTTCTCTCTCTTTTCTTTAATTTGTATCTTTTGTATTCCAATCCATTAGAGATATATCCTTCTACTCTTTAATATTCTTCAGCTCTGGTTTTCTTATACTACCTCAGTTTAATATCTCACCTCATTCCTGTCCCACAATACAACTCAACTACTCTCACTCTGTCTAACTCTTTTTTTACTTCATATCAGAAATAGGAACACTTAAAGGAGTCAAGTATTAATATTTAGGAAACCAGAAATTTTCATATTCCAGAACCGCATTCTTGATTAAAGGAGGAAGGAAACTACCATAATACTTCATATTCGCTTTATATGCATATAAATGAATAATACTTTCAAAAACAACTGTTGGAAGTAGCTACTTTGTATTTGATAGAAGGCTATTAGTCTGTAGGTATTTGGACTACATACTGATTAGAAGTATAAGAATTCACTGAATTTGAGTAGAGTAATTATTCAGCATCAAACAGCGTTTGACATTAATTAAAGTTATGCTAATACTTTTTAATATAAGAAGAAGATGTCATGATTGTTACAGGATAGAGCAAACTGGGTATTGCACATGGGTACTGCACTATTACATAGCTTAGAGGAGATATTTTGTTAGTTGTTCTGTCCATGTACCATCTTGAGGCCCAAATTCACTTAGTCTTTGAATAGCACAGTGTTTCTCACAAGCCTAAATTTGACTAGACCAGCTTAAGCCACAGAGGGGATAAGGTTTTTGGCAGAAGCTAGGGTGTGGATATCAGGATACAAGGTCGAGCACTTAGCAGGCAAGTCATTCACTGCCATAAATAAATCTGGGGGATATGTTTTTCAATGTTCTGCAAACTCTATAATATACTACAATATAAGAAGAGATAGAGTAAATGTTGGATGAAAATTGAAGAGAAAAATATTATAAAGAATATGCAAAGTTGTGCAAATTCAAATATATACTAGTTAGTAGAATTGGTAAGAAGATATTCAAGATGGAGTTGGTGGATAGTTTTTCAATTTGTTGTATTTTGTCTTAAACTCAAATGAAGCAGAATAGATATCTTCTCCCCTCCTACTATATACTGAAGTTGTAACTAAGTAAACTACTTTTAAAAGAAGAGTGAGTGGTTGAGTTTTTGATATGAATATTAATAAGGGTTGGAAGGACACTGCTCCAGATTACTCTCACAGTAACTACTAAAGGATAGATTTGGGTATTCTCAATTATATAGGTAGAATAGACATGCTTTAGATCGCTATAGTATGGGAAACAGAAAGTGCCCCATTTTTAAAAAAGAAACCTAAACATTTGAGTCTAAACTTAGTATGTTTTGTATCAGTGCTCAGATGTGCATTCAATAAGAATTGAAACAATTAAATCTCACGCTATGGCTTCAAAAATTCCCTCTCTGGGATCGGGGGGCGCCCGTACAGCGACAGCCGACTCCCTCAAACTGGGCGTGGACGGAAAAAATAACACAAAACTGTTAGGTGGCTGTTCGGATGCAATGGTTCAGTTCGGTTGGCCTATACAAATGACCATTTCCTGCCATTGAAGAAAATTGTGAACAGAATCGCCATTTGGCGCAACAGGTATCAACCTTTCCGTTTCAAAACAGAGGTAGAAATATCAGGTGTGACAATTTTTCACAGATGGCGTTTCAGAGCGGAAGGGGTTACCACTCCTTCCGAGCCTGTTTGGATGCAACGGTTCGGTTCCGTTGGTCCATACAAATGACCATCTCCTTCCGTTTCAAAAAAGGTGTAAACAGAACGGCTGTTTGGCACAACAGGTGTCAACCTTTCCCTCTCTAAATGGGGCAGGAAGAATTTCTGCCGAAAATTTCTAACCATTTCCACAAGTCAAATCATTTCGCAACGGAACGGTCACTACTTCTTCCATTTCTGCCTATGAGGCACGGAACCTTCCAGGCCCTAGACCTTACCAGCAATGTCCTCGCGTGGACTTCAATTATTCTGGTTCTTACGGTAGACAATTTTTTACATAAAAATTTAATCCCTGTGCTCAGGTCCTTCATTCTGATAACTTGTAGTTCCTCAATATCGTTATCCCCGTCCAGTTAGATAGCTTAGTTTATCTCTGAGTTAGATAGTGTGAAAATTTGTCCTACATATTGGCTCAACTAGTCACACCTGGATAAGCTTGGCTTCTAAAGGTTGTCTTTACTATAGGAGGTGGAATACCTGTAATAGATCTTTTGATCTCCATTGGCATGTCTCTAATTGGAATTGATTCTAATGCATTAGACTAATTTTCAGACTGCCTCACTAGGCCGGGAAATAGCTAGTAATTTTGGCATGGACAATAGGTTGCCATTGGCGGCTGCTTTCTCTAAAAAATATGTTATGTTGGTAGGGAGTGACTTTGGGTCCTTGTTCTATCTATGCCCTCGGAAGAGTCCTATCCCAAACTTGACTTTATAGAAAAACTCTTCATCCCCAACATTGCCGAGAGTTTCTCCCGCCTTCGCTCAACTTTCACTCCTCGCACACAACTCCTTCAAACTTCCCTCAAACCTTATTCCCTTATCCCCCCTTTTCCGGCCTCGTCCTCTTGCGCCGTTTCCCTCGTATTCCACAATCCTTAATAGTCCTGATACCATCTTCGGTTTTCCTAATCATCATAGTGCTGCGCTGATCTGTCCCAACTCCTGGAAAACATTAATCCCTAACCTCAGGCATTCACTAATCCCAATTCTTAAAACCTCCCGACTAATTTTCCAAAGTCGAACAAGTGTATTACTCGTAGGTGTAACTAAGTATAACAGGAAAGGGAAACCAAGAAAATCATAAAAGTACCGGGGCAGGGACGAAAAAATCGGAAAACTTATGGTGGCAAAACAGGGAAGAGGGGGATGATCGATGTGGCGGCGGGTGAAAAGCAATCAGGTCACGAAACATCTTAAACCCAGGTTGTTGCATAGAGTGACAGGATCACCGCCTGGTGTCTCTTCAGAGCTGGTCTGGGCCGCCTGCGCAGAAAATGGTTAGGTTTAGACTACGGAATAGCAAGGTACCATTATTTGTTCCCTAAATCATCATCCGGTCTGATGTCGGCCAGGCCCGATTTCTTTCCAAAGTGCTTTTCTCGTTGCTTCACTCCCCAGATAATCTTGCTGATCCTTTTTTCCGATTTTTTCGTCCATACCCTAGTACAACGCCAGAAGAGAATGACGCGGGGGCCTGATCTTGCCTGCCCAGTTCCACTGCCGAAAGCTTGGCTGAGGTTGTTGCTGCCCTTGTCGGGGGAGATCGTTGCCGCCGATGTGTCCCGATGTTACAATGAGCGCGCTTGGGGGTTCCCTAGGAGGCGGGTGGGCAATAAAGCACGCGAGTAATAAAGAACGCGAGCTGTAGGAAGGATGGTGGTCTCTTCGTAATCTGTCTCAAATCTGCAATAAAACAGCTTCACTTAACCCTCTGCGGCCAAAACCAGGCTCATTTTGGACTCTTCTTGACTTTGGAAGTTTTGCTTCAGCCCCTACTTTACCGTATAATCTGGCAAAAGTCGGATTGGAGCTAAAGCGAAACTAAGGCAACCGAACCAACAAGAGAGCTCGAAGAAGGCGAATTTGCCACAGTTTAAACATATGGGCCGCGGTGGTTGGACAGGTTCAAGAAAATCCTCACTAGCGTCAGTCCGACTTTTGCCAGATTATACTCGCAAACGCATGACGTTTGTGAACACAACTGCTATTGCATACACCAGAACCATGAGGCTCCGGCCGATTTTTTGCCCGTATGCAATAACAGTTGTGTTCACAAACGTCATGCGTTTGCGAGTA
>Ga0307509_10003856_pt1 | contig 22232 bp, 29 predicted proteins | sample 10_EM_MG_FD_202245 | JGI IMG/M metagenome (GOLD analysis project Ga0307509, IMG submission 202245) | Populus trichocarpa ectomycorrhiza microbial communities from riparian zone in the Pacific Northwest, United States - 10_EM | ecosystem: Host-associated > Plants > Roots > Unclassified | place... | reverse complement strand
ATCTGGAAGCGTGGGATGTGGCGGGGCGTTGCAACGCAAGTCAGGAGGCACAGGACGCATGGGACGCAGGAGATGCGTCGCTTGCGTCAGGACGCAACGCCGACGGATCAGACGCAGGGTCCGTTTTTGCTGATGGACGCAGTGGCCCACATGACCATACCCATCTCCCAGGTGCTGACTAGGATGCCCATGATCAACTCACATCTTGTCTCCCCAGCCTCGACCTTCCCTCCACAAACCCTGATGGACAAAACCTACTCCACCCTGAAGAAAAGAGTGAGGGAGGCCCTCCTTGATGAGTGGCCTCGTCTCTTCCCACCGTCAGGATACTATCACCACCCCCCCCGCCCGGGACCCGCAACACTTTATGGGGGTAGATAAGTTTATTGCAGGACGGATACACCACATGAGAGCCGGGAAAAGCTACCTGGCTGCCCACCCCACCTGGAGGACTCCGGATTCTGACACCTCCTGGCCCCGCTGCGGCCTAGAACCCGAAACGTTCGAGCACACCATCCTCGCCTGCCCCTCCAGACAGGGCGCTCGCTCACGCCTCCTCCACGGCGTCACAAGTGTCGATCGGGACGCTCCCCTATGGTCCTCCTTACCACTCCTCCAAAGGCTCGCTACCTTCATCAGTGTCACCTCCACTGGATTCCCCCCGACTATATTTCCACCGGACACTCCTCCCTCTTCCCCCCCATTCCCACTCTCACCCAGAGCAGTGCCCCCCCTGATATTTCGTGTTTTTTCGTTAGCGGAGGTGTAGGCATGTTGGATTTCTTTCCCACGACGTTATGTAAGCTCTCCTTGTTAGATCACTATTAGCTAGTTTGTACTTTTCCTTTCTTTTAGTGGCCAATGGCCCGGCGGAGGAGAAACCTTCGCGATAGTAGAAATTTTTTGGTGCCGTAACTTTCCTTTGTTTATGTTTTGTGCTTTATAGGTTTTGTTCTCTGCATAGCTAGCGCTGCATGAGGCTTTTTGTAGCTTAAAACAATGAACGCATGATTACAAAAACAAAAACAAAAAAACTACAAGGGTTGGACAGCATTGGTGAAGGGGGGAGATAAAGCTTTCTTGGCAATTGCGGACAAGGGATGGACGGCTCGGTCTATCGGGCTTCATTACTTGACTGAGAACTTTGAGCCGCATACATCTGAGCTCTAAGATTCTTGATATCTGAACAATGATTATTACTAAATACAGAATAGGGCTAATGGAGCTATACGTCTTCTTATCCTGGATGGGCATGACTCGCATGTCAGTTGGGAATTTTTGGATTATTGTTTACAAAATGAGATAATTGCCCTATGCCTACCAGCCCACTCTACCCATATCCTTCAGCCTTTAGGTGTGAGACTCTTTGGTCCACTGCAACGGAATTATAGTCACTGCTTGGATGACTATACAGCGGGAGGAGAGACAGGTATTAATAAAGGGGACTTCTATCCGTCCGTCAACCATGAATTGAAAAATCTGAACTTTTTTTAATACCTTTTGTCTATGCTAATATTTGACAGGCTATTGATTAAGGCAAGGAAAATGACCTATACAAAGAAGAATATTCAGAGCGCTTTTGAAGCAACTGGAATTGTTCCTGTTAATGAGCGCCGTGTTTGAAGCCCCAAAAAATATACCTTCACTTTCGAATCTCAGCAACCAGCAACGAAGCCACAGTTCCAAGTTCCCGTTACCCCTAGGCATTGTAGAAGTATACTAATCCATCGCAGGAAAACGCTCAATGCCCTTCCTAAATCTACACCAAGAAGTCAGTATAACCATGCTTTAGTTACTAAGCTGCTTAATGCTGCCACCCGGGCTACAGCAGATAATGTTATTCTTGCAATTGAGAATGCAAACCTACTAGAAAAAGCCAGCAGTGCAGCTGATAGAGCAAAGACAAAGAGCAGAAAAGAGATGTCGAAAGCGCGGGTTATCTCTGTGGAGGATGTGCTCCGGGTACGGCATGAGGTGGAGGCTAAGGATCGTGAACAAGCAGAGAGAAAGGCAACAACAGCAGAACGACGGGCTACTAAAGCTGCCAAATCCGGGCCAACCAACTCTCCTACACCTAAGCGAAAGAAAAAATCTGGAAACCATGTTACCATTAACCTGAGCCCAGAGGTTATAGCTCTGGGAAATTTAAATTTGGCTCAGATTCAGATCCTGAATGGATTGATAGTGGTTCAGATTCCGGGTATCCTGGGGCAAGCAAGCATGTTACCCAACCACAACCAGACCGAATCACCCGCAGTCAGCTTCGAGGGACTTTCTAATTGATCTGTGATAGTGGGCCTTTGTTTTTTGTATTTTTCCATTATTTATTTCTTGTACATTTTTGGTATTGGATTTGGTGGGGGAAAGTGGGCGGCTTCCCTGTGATGGGCGGTTTCCCGGTGAAATAGGTTACCTTGACACGCACGAAGTTTGAAGGAAAAAGATAAACACCCCCCTCCAGCCCCGGCGTTGGGACGGCGCATCATCACTGGCCACCTGGGTAGTTGCGTCCTAACACCAAAGACCACGATCGATGGAACACATCTTATAATACCGTATACGTCGCGTCAGTCCGACCGGATCCCGTTCACCGGGTATATGAGGGGAGACCTTCGGGCACCTTATGCCAGTGGAAGCAGGCGAATCGGCCGACGGCGCATAAGGTTACAGACACTTGAAGACTGAAAGTCGGAATAGTGGGTTGAAGGTAACGGGACGTTATGCACGAAAGTTAGTCCCCTCGTACCTACAAAGACGGGTAGAGTATGCAGGAGGTAACCATGCCCAGTAAGTGGATCTGGTGCATCCACAGAAGACAAGTTGGTAAAAGATGGAGTCCGAGGGAAAAAGCCTATAGGTACGATCCCGAGGACAAGTCGTGTAATGCCGCAAGACCAGAATACCTCAGGCAGTTGCAGGTTGAATTCTCAACGAAACGAACCAAAGAAGATTGGCCATCTTCTGTCCAGTGAGTTAGACTACCCTGGACGAACACGAGGGCAAGATAATTCGTAACCATCGTTGTCAATGGATAAGCGTATGTGCTAACACCTGAAGTGTTCTCAACACCATCACGAATAACAGAAGCGCAAACCGATAAGTTGGCCATCGGAGCAAAAGGTGTGGTAGAGAGTTTTCAGGGTCTACGAGTGTTCGCACTCAGGTGAAGTTCGCAGAGTTGCGGGCAAGATACTTAATTAGTATAGAGTTAGCATGTATACCGCGATTGCTCAGACGCGGAATATAAATATCGAAGCATCTTCGCTGCTATTAGAGACAACAAGCACAGAGAAGAGATCTTATCAATATAATAAGTTATCTACACTTTTATATCGTTACCAATACTTCTACTCTCTATGCCGAAGTGAATCATTATATCTAGGCTACATTACTCGTGTCTTCTTAACGAGTTCTCCGATATAATTACGATTAAGGCCCTAGCTGTTGGAATACCTCACACTGAAGCTACCACCTAACATAGGACCTGAATCCCTTTATATCGGAAAACTCGTTAACAAGACACGAGTAATGTAGACTAGATATAACGGTAGACTTCGGGATAGTTCGTTGAAGTATAGGTCACAATAAGATACAACTTATTATATTGATAAGATCTCTTCTTTGTGCTTGTTGATCTCTATCTACTCCGGGCTCGTGCCCGCTTCTTATACCTGTTCCCCTGGTACATATGTCTATCATATCAGGGAAGCACCTTTTCCAACTTCTCATAGCTTCTGTGAATGTGCGAATACGGTTTGACCCTGACTTCTCACACACCACTTCGGCTTTAATCTTTGCCCTGGTCATTGCATCCAATTACTGGTTCTCGATTCTCAGGCCATATGAACTTAGTCTGTATATGCAGCCTGGCTAGCTATCATACCTGTTGTTCCTTCCGGTCATGTCGTGATCAACATTTCTCCTGCCGTGTAATCATATGCTTACATCTTACTTTTATCAGACTACATATGTCGGTCCGCTTAACTTTGAGACGCCATATCTTCAGAACAAACCGTTCCGACATCCCTGTTCGACTCTGTACGGATAGAGAAATATTTCTTCAATACTAAGTACCAAAAACCCCCCAGTTGCATTGCTCACGTACCTGGATAGAGACTGATAAGGATTCGTCGTGTAGTCAGGCCAACCCTGACGCGCGTGTGCGTCGAACACGTGACCTTCTGAAAGAAGTCACTTGTTATTCCGACTGGGCTAGGTCGTGCACGTCAAGGTATGGTAACTCTGCCCTGTAAATCCTTATGGGGAGTCTCTGCGCCTAACACTGACGATTCTGCGAACACCCCCTGATTGCAAACACCCGTAGACCCTGAAAACTCTCAGCCACACCTTCTTGCTCCCATAGTCAACTTATGGGTGTGTGCTTCTGTTATTCCTGATGGTGTGAAGACGACATCAGGTGTCAGCTGATCCGCTTATCCATTGACTGTAGTGGTTACAAATCATCTTGCCTCCGTGTTTCTCGGATGTACTCTCACTCGCTGGACAGCAGATTGCCCATTGTATTACGTTGGTTCTGTAGAGAATTTGGCATGCAACAGCAGGTCGTATTCTGGTCTTCTCGCATTAAATGAGTTGTCCTCGGGATCCCACCTACGGGTTTTTTCCCTCGGACTCCATCTTTTACCAACCTGTTCTTTGTGGATTTACCTGATCCACTTACCGGGCATAGGCACCTCCTTCATACCATACGCACCTTGGTAGGTAAGAGGGGCCTACCTTGCGAGCCAAATGTCCTGTTACCTTCGACCCACCCTTTCAACTGCCTGTCTTCAAGTGTCTGCAACAGGGTGCACCATCTTCCCATTCACCTGCTTCCACTGGCATAAGGTGCGCGGAGGTCACCCCTCATATAGCGGCGAACAGGATCCGGTCGGCCCAACAGCCGCGACGTACAAAGGGTTATAGGATATCTTTCAATTATAGTGGCCTTTGGTGGTGAGACGCAACTAGCAAGGCTGTGAGTGATGACGCGCCGTGCCAACCCCTGCGCAGGAGCGGGCTGTTATCTTAAGTGTTCGAAGTTCGTGCTCGTGAAGGTAGGGTAACCTTGCTTCCCAAATTTGTACAGGGAGTCAGTGCACTTAACACGAGCTCCCCTCTTCAAAGTGTTCGTCCCGAATACTCTATGTTTTATATTACAATTTCAACTTCCTTTTGAACCTCCACATAGTATAGGTAAAAACCACCGGTGTTTACTTGTCCACCGATGAAAAACGTTTCCTATGTTACTTGACCTCTCCCTGGCCCGGCATCTCTAGGTTTTGTCTATGAAACCGTTCCACCTCTTCCTGTCTGTTCTGCATACCCTCATCTGGTTCCCATGTTTTTTCATCCTCCGCACCGCCTTTCCATCTCACCAAATACTGAAGCTCCTTGATCCCCTTATTCCTTCCACGAACCTTTCCCGTATATGAAATGAGCTCACTCTTGACGATCCTTTCTATCTTCCACTCCCAGTCTCCCTCGATGTCTTCAGGATCTCTTACTGGTTGTTTGCGATTCGGTCGGTTCCAGGATGGCTAGGGCTCCAATAAGGAAACATGAAACACAGGATGAATTTTCCACCCTGGTGATATGTCTAACTTGTAGGCCTGGCTTCCTTTCTTTTCTAAGATTTTGAAGGGGCCATAGAGTTTCGGACGCAACTTCTTTGAGGGTTGTTTGGTGCGTATGTTTTTTGAGTTCAATATTACCAAGTTGCCAACCTCGATACTGGGTTGCTCCGTTGCCTTGCAGTCGTAATATTTCTTCATCACTTCCCGTGTGTTTTCTAGGGTCTGTTTCGCTTTTTCATATATGGCCTGCATCCAGTGAGCATACATTCTCGCCCTGGGATCATGAGCTTCCCTTTCTTTCATCAACTCTGTCTGTGGGTGATAGCCATAGTTGGCAATGAATTTGGTCATTTTATGTGTGTTTGTTGGTGAGTTATTGTACTCATGTTCTGCTAACGGCAATAGTTGGTACCAGTCATTGTGATCGTAGTTGACAAATGTTCGTAAGTAACCTTCCAGCACTTGGTTGGGTCTTTCCGTCTGTCCGTCAGTCTGAGGGTAGTACGCCATTGACATGTGTCGCTTAACTCCTAGCACTATGCACAATGATTGCCAGAATTCGCCTGAAAACTTCGCGTCCATATCTGATATAATTTCGGTCGGCAATTCATGAAGTTTCCCACTGCCCGGAAGAAGGTATCCGCAAAACCTTTTGCGGTCGCGTTCTCATGGATGCCAACAAAGTGAGCCATTGTTGTAAACTTGTCTACCACTACCATTATCGGGGTTCTCCCTTGAGATTCTGGTAGTTGCGTGATGAAGTCTTTCGAAATGCAGGTCCACGCGGCATAGGGTACTTCCAAAGGTTGAAGTAGTCCATAGTTTGCATGACGTGGGGATTGACTTTGTGAACATTCGTCGCTGGATTGTACACAGTCTCTGATCCAGTCTGCCAGCCCTTTCCAGTAAAAATCTCTTGTTACTATTTCGATTGGTTTTTCCTGGCCAAAGTGTCCTGCTCCCACGAAGTCATGACAGGATTGGGCTATCACCGTCAGTAGGGACTTGTCCTGGGGGATGTATAGTCGATTTTCGTAATATAATAACCTGTCCTTTTCTCTCCATTCGTTTGTCATCCTCTTTCTGCATTTCCTTAACCTGACCAGTTCACGGCCTCATTCCTGCCATTGTTTGGCCTTCTTCCCACGCACTTTAATCTTGTTTAGAAATGGATCGTTCATGGTTCGCGTCATGGCTGCGTTGATGTGAGTGCTGGATAACATTTCTCTTTCTCTCATTAACCGAGAGTGATAGCCAATATCGGTCACGCTAAAGAATTCGGTGTTCCCATTCTCTGCCTGAAGGAAACATATCTTTATTCCTTCTTCTTTAGCCGTGATGGATCGCTTGGGGTTTAGATTACTAGACCCAAAGCCCTCATTTCCCCTCTCAGTTGTTCCTAGGGTATCCACTTCCCTGGCGTCGGCATCAGCAATTCTCTCTAGTATAAGTTGAGCTATCGGATCCCCTGCTCTCTATAAGCCGTCCGGGTGTCCATGATTTCAAAGTATAACCTTGACATCTCCGGTGTAATCTCCACCTATTACACCACCGCCCACTGCTATTCCCATCTTGCTAGCCATACCACTTCTTGCGGCTAGCCTTCTATAGGTTCCTTACGGCAGTCCTGCCGCAATACCCGTTTCCACTATTACTTGTCCTTTTGCTCGGACCAGTGAGTCTGTTAGGGAGTAAATGTCATGACCAGCCGCGAATCCTGATCCTTTTGTTGGAATTATTGCCTTGCTTGAGAGTTTCATTATTCTCAGGCTTGTCGACTCGCGTTTCTCTGGGGAGTGGGCTGTCTCTGCGCTTTGTCTTTGATGAATCACTGAAATTTGAAAGTTTTCAGATTTCAGAATTGACTGTTCACTCTGATGAGCTCCCTCCTCAGGACGGTACTCCCGCCGTCTTCTTAACGCGTCTGGCATTCCTCCTCTGCTTCCAGGTCGATAGCCCATTTTGACGTTGTAATCGGTTAACTCCTGTGCCCATCGAATTTGTCGCTGGTTCCAGACCTTTTGGTCAAAAAGGACTGTAGGTTTTGGTGGTCGGTATATACCGTCACTGGTTCTTTTTGTCCTGTGAGGTACCAGTTCCCTTCTCTGAATGCTGCCATTATTGCCAGTATTTCTTTGTCATGTATCTCGTAATTTGTTTCAGCGCTGTTCAATTTTCGTGAATGGAATGCCACTGGATGAAGCCGCCTTCCTTAGTACTGAGAGAATATGCATCCCAGCGCGAAATTGCTGGCGTCCGTCTCAACCACCGTCCTTCTTCCCCCGTAAAAAGGGATAAAATCGGTGCTGTCGTAATCCTCCTCTTCAATTCCCCAAACGCCTCCTCCTGCTCTTTTCCCCGGTGAAAGTTCATTGCGTCCCCTTTTAGCGTTTCTGTAATCGGTTTGCAAACCTTTGAGAAATCCTTGATAAATCGTCAATAGAAGTTTGCGAATCCAATAAATATTTGGAATTTGTTAACCGATCTCAAGTGCGCCCATTCTGGAAGACTTTTCACTTTCCTAACACTCATGGTAACTCCGCTTGTCTTGACAATGTATCCCAGGAATTCAACCTCCTCTTCGTGAAATACCGACTTCTTTAACGAAACGGCCAGATCATGTTATTCGAGTCGGTTGACGACTTGTTGGACTAATTTAATATGGTCTTCCATATTCTCGGAGTATATGAGGATGTCGTCTGGGTAGACGACTACTCCATGGTCCAAGGATTCACTTAGAATTTTATTCATCATTGTCTGCAAGGTTGCAGGATTGTTTACGAGCCCGAAAGGCATGACCTTGTATTTGTACTGTGTGTATCTTGTACGAAATGTGGTCTTATGTTCATCGCCTTTCCTCATTCGAATAAGATGATATTTGTCTTTGAGGTCAAGTTTCGTAAACACCTTGGCTCCGGCAACATGGGCTGGGAGCTCCTCCATGAGGGGTAATGGGTACTTATTCAGGATCGTCAGTGTGTTGAGGTTCCTATAGTCTACGCATAGTCGTAGACTTCCATCGGGCTTTGGCACATAAAGGATTGGGGCTCCGTAGGGGGACTCGCTGTCCAATATCTTGCCCTGTGCCAGCATTTTCTTAATATATTTGTGCAGCTCGTTCAACTGGTATGCCGACATCGGATAGAATGGACCACACGGGGGTTCACCCACTTCCTTAAGGTTGATGGCATGGTCGAAGGTCCTTCGAGGTTCGAACATCTCTGCTTTTTTCTCTTCAAAAACCTCTTTATACTGCTAATATGGCTTTGGCAGGTCCTCCAATTGTATTCCCCCGTCTTCCTCTCTCCCTATCCTTCCTACGTACTGTCCTCCTTCTTCGTAAGCCACAGTTTCATCCCACTCAAATAAATCTACCACGGCTTCATCATCCACATGAGCGTGGCATTTGGCTTCTTTGAATACCCACTTCCTTGCGTCTGCAATGTTTTTTAAGGGGTTCTCATCATGCCACCACCTGAATGGTATGATCAAATCATATTGTCCTGCGTTGGCAACTTCACAGGATATCATATTTCGGTGACCGTTGGCACCGATTTCCAATAGGATAGGATGGGTATAAAATGATCTCTCCAGTAGGCGCGGTTTCGCGATGGAAGGTTGTGATTTTTAACAGACAATTCTTTGCTTCGGTCGGAAGTTCTAACCGTCAGGTGGTCTCTTGGTTCAAGAGAAAGATTTTAGAACCGGAGTCTAAAAGGACTTCGATTAGGTGTTTTCATCCTGGGGTCTCGATAAAAGCACTCCTTTCTGGGCAAGAGCAATGTTTAGGCTTTTGATGGGTCTCGAGCTTTCGCCCATTTCTTGATGAAATATTTTCTTCGTGGGGGCTTCATGTAGGGTGGAGGCTGGCGCCGGGGTTTCGTCTCGGCCCTCTGCCTGATCCTGGCATGACTCCAGGACCAGGAGATCAAGAGGATCTTTGCCAGGGTTAGCGAGCAGCCACACCCAGATGTCAGCATCTGTATATAAAAATATGAGCTCAAAGAGGGGGAGCGGGTCCGACAGTCGCCGGAGTAATGGGATAGCTCCCTGCCCCGTTGCCCCGATGAGGTATCGGGGATATTGGATGGGGTCCTCCACATGTTGTCGCTTGAGCACGCCGAGTATGGATTGCAAGTTCGGCGATGCTAAGACTCCCCTGCCCACACAATCCCTCCGCCCGAGTCTTCGTCATACCAGGGGTAGTGCAAGAAGGGGTGCCCGGCTTTCGTTGCACCTGTTCGTCGAATAATATGGTTCCTGATTGGCCTTTGGCAGTACGGAGAGGCCCAATTGTATTGGGCCAGTGCAAAAACTGTGAGTACTAGTCGTAGAATCGCATAATGTAAATGGGGGGGAACACTGACTCTGAGCATGACAGACTTCTGCATCTATTAGATGCTCTGCCCGTTCCGCATGGAGACGATCGTTCGTCGCCTGAAGCTTCTTGGCTGTGTCCCTAACTAACACTCTTATTTGATGTTCGACTTCATCGACGTCGTCGGGGCGGTGGTTTGTTTTGATTAATTTAATTCGGCCTTTGACAGGCGTGAGGGTGCATGCAAAACTGCGTACCGAGTCCATTTGGGTGCCAGTCAGACTCGTAGGGTTCCACTTGAGCACCGTGATGTATGGTTTGACTTGTTCGCCCCATCCCTTGTACGCGGCAGTAGGCTCGCGAGCTTTCAAGAACCCACACCAGCTTTTAGCGTAGGATATCTCCCCAGAGCCCCACCTGATTCCAGCTGTAGTTAGGTCGCAAATTTCTGACATATGCGTAGTATGTTTGACCCTCACCTCGAATCCTCCACGGCTGGCTCAAAGGGTCATCTTGCACCGGACGTCAATCAACGACTGTTGAAGTTAAAAAGTTAAATCATATCTGGAGGTTCTGGAATGTGTGATCATGCTAAACAGAGAAGATTTCTTAGGTCCATGACCCCACACCGGCAATGGAAGCTGCACGAGGATGGCTTTTTCGGCGTTTTGCGCTGGTGGCGTCAAGCCCCAGGGGCTGGATTGTTTGGCATCTGTGAATAACAGAAATGTTAAGGTAATGCACTCTTAAATTGATGAAGAGATAGTCCTTACTTTGACCGTTCCCCCGAGGCATGCGTTTTTCTCAGTGGAGCCATTTGATAGACAGACGAGGGGAGAAGATGTGTGGAAGTGAACGCTAGACGGATGGTGTAGAGAGGAAGGATGCGCGGTAGATGGCCTTGTTATACTGAACGTAGACAACAACATGTGCTGCGCTGTGGGTGTGTCGCACTATCGGAATTTCGCCAGGCGTTTGTGTGTGTGAGGTTCGTTCTGTGATAGCCCCATGGAGAACGATGTGGTCTGTCGTCAATCAGCATGATCCGTCCCTCTTACGATCACACAAGGGTTTGAGCCGCGATATGAGCCGCATCGTCAATGGCAGAAGTCTTGACCCACAAACGTTGACTGTTTACAGGAATATCACATTCTGCACGGATACGAGATGGGAACACCATCTAGAAAGAATGAGACTAAACATCGCCTTGAGCCACACACACAATGAACAAACGAACAAAAGGCAAGGAAACAATCAATGACCCTTTGAAATGACAGTCCAGACAACTAATCCACGGCTCATCTAGGTAGATATTGCTGATAGTTCGCGCCCCATCCAATTCATCAGTTCTCCTGTCAAGTTCTCCTGTCCAGCACCCGTACGCACTCTCTTAGCCTTAGGGTCCTCTGTGCTCTCGGCGTCGAAACCAGCACGACGTTTCCGCGTGTCCTCGGATCTCAGATACTCCTTGATAAGGCAATTCAAACGGCGTTTTTCGGGTGTAACCTCCATGCGATAATCCTCATCGAACTGTATGGCATGCATGGGGTCATCTTCGCCTGGAGCCGGGCGATAGGGGACTTTTAATGGTAGCCGTCGATTCTGCTTGCTCAACGATGTGGCAAGAAGGTGGATACGATTCGCCGGCCAGTTAGCGTGTCCTACAGGCGGACGTGCCAATATTGTGAAGAGGATCTCACTTCCATGTGCAGAGTCTGAGAGGCCCGAGGACGACTCAGATAAATGAGAGGAAGCATCCTCACGCTCATGGTCCCTATCACTACACGCCCGATCAGCAGGGCTGTCGTCAAACTTTTGTCTGGAATGCCTCTGGCCTATTCGTTGTTCCGGATCACAAGCCCAGTTTCGGACTTCATTTTGATTGAGATAGTCGACTCTCCTCAGGGCCGGGGTGTCTCGCCGCCTTGAACCCCGATCACTGTAACAGTACACTATGAGATCCAGCGGGTCGTCGAGCATGGGATTTGAAAGGAGCCAAGCTCTTACGGTTTCATCGCTGTCGATGAAGACATAATCCATGCTATCCAACTGTCGCATAGGAGACCTACGTAACCTTCTACCCCCTTCGCCTGTAGGCCAAGTATGTAGCGGATTCGGTGGGGAGGTACAGATCTGTAAATTATAGCTGACATTCCACGGATGTCATAGGAATCCAACTCGGCGAACACTACCCCATTGACATGAGGGGGACGCCAATGGAGTAAGTTATAGTTTGGGGCGACCTTTACCTCATTCCTTTGAAACTGGGATAGTGCCAGAGCACCTCACGACGGCAGGACATAAATGATACACACGGCGCGCCAACGCCGAAGAAGAGCGCTCCAATCTGTATCTCATAAGTCATTAAGTAAAAACCTGAAACAGGCTGATGATTTAGCAAGTGAATAACCTGTGGGCCTACGGTAGGGTGTCGGGCGTAAACCCCGGGCAACAGGTTGGTTTTGGAATACCGCCGGTCCATTATGCTGTGGATCAGGTAACATTTGGGCCGGCGCAGGGTCATTATCCGGTGAACTTGAATCACGTATCATTTGTGGGTGTGCAGGATCACTACCAGGTTGAACAGGTACATGAGAACCCGCCGCAGGAACATTACCTGGGGGAGGCTGTCTGAGCTGTCCGGCAGCAGGAACGTTGACATGTGCAGCCGGTACGTTTGAACCAACCACACCCGGAGGAGCCTGTCCGAGTTTTCCGCGAGCAGGGACGTTGGGACCAGCCGCATCAGGAGGAGCCGGTCGGAGTTGTCCGGCTGCAGCAACGTTGACTTGTGGAGCCGGTACATTTGGAGCAGCCCACCTGGAGGAGCCTGTCCGAGTTGTCCGGCAGCAGCGACGTTTGGAACAGCATCACCTGGGGGAGCCTGTCCCAGTTGTCCGGCTGCAGGGACGTTGAGAGAGGCAGCTGGTGCGATTGGACCAGCCGCACCCCGGGGAGCCTGTCCGAGTTGTCCGGCAGCAGCGACGTTTGGACCAGGGGCACCCGGAGGAGCCTGTCCGCCGTGTCCGGCAGCAGGGACGTTGACATGCGCAGCCGCTACGTTTGGACCAGCTGCACCCGGAGGAGCCTGTCCGAGTTGCCCGCCTGCAGGGACGTGGGCTGGGGGAGGATTTGGAGGAAGTTGCCCTGGGTTCCCTATACTCGTCGCAGCCCCCCACTGATTTGGGGCCCCTGGCGGTAGTAATGATGTGTGCACGACGACCTGCCGAGGGGGGATCGCGGGATTTGGCACTACCCTTTTGCCTTTGTTATTTGTGTCATTCAACTTCCGGCAACTGTCCTTAACCAGTTCGACGACTCCCTCCTCGATATCCTCTGGACGATGCATTTCATTGGCTGCCACTGCAGAGACGATGAGATCGCAGGCAGGACGCAAGGTCCTCATCCCTGTGTATATTGGCAGGAAGTCGGCGTCAGGGAAATCTTTGGCCGTTCGCCCTGCTGGCGCAAAGCCCCTTGCTATCATCTGATCCTTCGCCCCATTCCGCCACTCCGTGTACATTTTCTTTTCAGCCTGGACTTGTATGAAGCCCATGTTTAGCTTATGATCCCTAATCGCTCGACGGCCTGGGTTGGTGCGATGTATGCAGATTGCCCCTTGAAGCAAACTTGGCAGGAGTTGCTCTGTCTATCCCGGTGCAAGGACTCCGGCACTTTGCATGAATACGTACTGCATGTTGATATTTTGCACCATGTCCGTTGAGGGTTTGTTTATATTGATAGTTGATTTGGAGATTCTAGTCTTGTGAATATAGAGAATGTTGTGGATGTTGTTGATGTTGTGGATGTCGGATTATCCTTGGTATGAACTTCCTGCTGTCGTGATCAACCCAGACTATATATACAACTCTCCGACATTCATGATGGTTTGAAAGGATGATGAATTGTTTGAATTGTTTTCAAGAATTAACATGCATCAAGAACTGACACCACGGGCGTCCATTTGTGTTTCAGTCGTTTCTTGTTAACGCAAGATGATAACCAGCTGATATCAGGTGACGTCGTCACACACAACACTAAAGCTGTTTGACGGCTGGTGATAGATCAGTGTGCACAGCGCTGGGCCCAGCATCTCCGAGTCATCCGCACTCGTTAACATCAAGACGACAACAACATCACACTACTATCACCCACACTGGACTCCCGAAATCGGCGGCGCCAAATTCCGTTATGCAGGTCAAATGATCATTTTGTCGCAAAAGATACGAGCGTGAAGGCGCATACGAGACACACTTGCGAAGTGCACATGCAAATCTCGCTATGGTACTCGCATCCACAATACGGAATCCACCTGCGGATCTCCTTACCGACCGGGGGACCGCCCTATCTGACGGCAACGAACCCATTGAACACTCCGATTCAGACTACGAATCAGATCCTCCCTGAGATACAGCCAGTAGTGAGCGCGAGGCACCTGATGATCCGCTTAGGCGGGAACCCGAAACAGAAGTACTTGAGGACAACACGTACCCAGTCGCTGCAGAACAGGAAGATTATCCGCGGGCCGGGGAAGCCATTGGAGAGGTTAAAGAGTATAAGGCAGAATGCAGGGATTTGTGCGAGAACCCATGAGCTCCGTTTGCTTCTGCACAAGGTTTCAAACTTGGATCTTGGTTCATTCAGAGCATAGTCTCAACAACACGGATTAACAATTACTTTTCGAATGGTATCGGAAACTTGATATCCATCAGCTATAGGTCTATTCATACGTTGGAGAATCTTCTCTGACACTGGGATCCCTATGGCCTGTATCTGCAATGGTTGGAGGGACATGTGGAGGACGGTCAGTGAACATTAACATTCTTCTATCAGAACGTCCTAGAGTCCGTGAGATATGTTCTTCGCCGGATAGCCTATTGTGATGACTTGGTCTATGCGCCAAGCTGTCAATACGACCAGAGCGGACAGAGAATTTATGCAGAAATGCATACGGCTGACTGGTGGTGGGCCGTCCAAGTACTGCTGCGTAGCCTCTTTTATGTGAAAGCATACTAATAGATCACAGGAAACACTCCCGGAAGTGGCGACTGTGGTTCCAATCATTGGGATGTCAGATCAGACGAATCTCACCAACTTGTCCTGAGACAAGAAAGCATGGCCGGTTTATATCACGATCGGAAATCTTCAGTCGACAATAGGTAACAGACCTGCATCAATGGCGATTCTGCTTCTTGGGCTATTGCCAATTCCGGCAAAGCTCGCAATGTCCTCTAGGGCTGACAAACTCAAGAGACTAATAAATGCCAATACACTCCTTGGCGGATTCGAACTCATTTGTGTGCCATTGAACGGAGCGGGGCGAGAGGGCGCCCCTATTGATTGTGCTGACGGCAAGATCCGGAGATGCTTCCTGATAATGTCAGGATGGATTGCGGACCATATGGAAAACTTACCCTACAAGGGATCAAATCGAACGCCTGTCCTAAATGTGAGGTGCCTCCAGAAGAATTAGGAAGCCGAGCCGGCCACAATCGTCCTGGAGAATACGCAAGATCCGAATGCTAAGAATGCGAAAACCTGTCCCTCGATTCCGAGACCCACGACGCTGTTCACGTTCGCTACACGAATGAGACTCATGGTATCAAAGGGGGCAGAAGGTTTTTCAAGGACTCGTGAGAGTTTCGACACCTGCTCTGCACAGGCTGGATATGCTCCATACAATATATCTAGGACTCTTCAAGCATATGATGGACTGGATTCAGGGATTTCGCAAAAAACATGCGCGACAGCAGGCCTTCGACGACACGTGGAAACCTTTGCCCCTTTACCCGGGATTCTTTGTCCCCAAAAAGGCCTACAGGGAGGTTACGCAGTGGCAAGGAAAAGAGATGAGGAATCTCGGGCGTTGTTTGTTGGGAGTTCTCGCTGTGGTGTTGAGACAGCCTGATAGTACACAGGTGCAACACTTCAGACCTGCGCTCACCTGTTTCAGGTTACTGCTTGACTTCACCATGATGGCTCAATACCGAAGTCACACACCCGAGACTATATCTTATATGGAAGAATATGTGACGCAGTTCCACAAGACGAAGGACATCTTCTTGGAGTTCGCATTTCCAAACAGATGCAAGAGAAGGCTGATGAGTTGAGCAAGGAGCTGCATCATCAGAGAGCCCAGATGAGGGAGCGAGTGCCCCCATCCCAACGGCGCCGGATCCGTGACGACGATTGTGAAGCAGAGAACGACCAACGTATGGAATTGATACATTCCGAATCCATTTTCAACTTTGTTAAGATGCATCTAATAAGTCACTTTCACGATCACATCTACATGTTTGGCAATATTCCCATGTATTGTATCGAGTATGGAGAGCTCGCACATGAGGAGCAAATCAAGGATGGATGGCGACGCTCAAATAAAATCGCCGCAGCACGACAGATACTAAGCAGCTACAGTCGACAACATGCTATCCGCATGAGACTTTTGAACTTGGAATTCCTTCAACGTGCAGGAGCTGATTTACCAACTGAGGTAGTAGAACATTTAGAGAAGACGAGGCCCGTGCCAACCCCACCAGCCCATCGTAGGCTTCGGAAGTGACGTCGTGATAATATACAGGACGTCGTTGATTTTGGCAGAGCATGCGATATATCCCCGGAGAGGATTTGTCGGGAATTGATACGATATACCCGCCTGAGCCTGCCTCCCGAGCTCCGAGTGCCCGAACATCCGGCGATACTTCGAGCTTTGCCGGTGGAACTACTGAGGCAACTGGAGATCCCGGTTCCTCCGTTCCAGGAGTCTGGTGTTTACGACATACACAGGGCATCAGCAAAAAAAATCAGTCTGCGTTATTTGCATTTCAGCGCACCCTGCATCTTCTGACTGCGTTCTGTGGGACAATTTTTTTGAAGTTATGTAATCAAAAAACCCGTTTCATTTTAAGATTAATCTAACAATTACGTAGACAAACATGAATTTTCAGCCCTAACGGACAATATTTACATGTCCATTTTGGCTTCTGAAGTTTAAAACTAGATTCATGGGATACACAGGATGCTGACCAGATGCAAACTCCACTACAGGGTGCGTTCAGATGCGTGTGGATGCAAAATCGAGTTTTTTTGCTGATGGGCCCGATGCACAGGTACTCGACTCTTACGTAACCAGACCAGTCGGAACGATTGCGTTTGGATACAGGCTGGTCAGGAGGATATGTATAGTGCGCTCAGGGGTCGTCTCCTGGCAAGGCTCATAGCTCTGTTCACAATCCGGTCGCACTATATGCTGCAGGATACGTTCTCTCGCCTCGCCGGGTTTCAATTTATGAGCCTGGTAGACTCCGGACGACCATCAGACATACACTGTCTGGTAAACCTTCAGCTCAGAGACGTTACCCGAGAGCTCACAATTGTGGATATCGGGACGATCTTAGGCCTGGCGCATCTGATACCGGAGACAGACCGGCACTGGCTTGTCAACAGTCGGATCGATTTACGCACGATTAACGAGATCTATTAGGATCACAGAGGGGGCTTGTATAATAAATTAAACTCGGGGAGAGGCATCGCCTAGATGTGGGCTACAGCGCTCCCCGACGGAGATGTAGTGTCACGATCACGACTAGACAATAAACGTGTATAATAGACAAGTATATAGTCGAGATATAGATATAGATGAATAGAAACATCTAGAAACAAACACATTATGCACGATAGTAGTACTAGAAGTCGCACGCACACCGGCAGGAATGACAAGGGTGATATCGGCGGCAAGTTGTTATGAGGACGCCTGGAAGCAGAAGGAAAAGGGGGTACCTTGGGGAGGCATCCGGATGCTGCGGAGATGCGTGGCAGGAAAAGAGAAGTCAGGACGTGAGATAAGGGGCAGGAGAAGAGCAGGAGATGTGGGGTGGCGGCGGGATGTCGGTAAGGTCCGACGTCACGTCAGGGAACAATTGGCATTGGGAATGGCGTCTGGACGCTGGGGACGGAGAGGACGGAAAAACGACGTCGGATGTGTCCAGACGCAGCGCCCGCGCCTCAGACGCAGGATCAATTTTTGCTGATGCAAAGACTGACGGACCAACCGAAACAACCAATTAAGTACTGGAAGGTTACCCGCCGACTTTGGTCAACCACAATCAGAATGACTGCTACGAACTATTGCTGTTAGCAGAACACGCGTACAATAACTCGGCAACCAACATGCACAAAATAATGGCTTTCTTTGCCAAGTACAGTTTTCACCTGCAGACGGAATGGATGAAAGAAAGAAAAGCTCAAAACTAGGGGGCGACGATTTATGCTTACAGTAAGCAAAAAATAAATCAAAAGGCGAAACAAACGTTAGCAAACACACGAGAATTCAGGAAGAAATATTACAATCGAATGGCAACGGAGGAGCCCAACATCATTGTCGGTGACTTGGTAATGTTGAACGCAAGAAACATCCACACCAAGGGGCCATCTAAGAAACTGAGTTCAAAACTGGATGGCCCTTTCAAAGTGCTAGAAAGGAAAGAAAGCAGGGCCTACAAGTTAGAAATATCGCCGCGAGGGAAAATCCATCCCGTGTTCCATGTTTCCCTATAGGAAACCTACCGCTCTTCAAACCGCCCAAATCGCGAAGAACCACCATGGAATCCCCAAGATATCCAGAGAGACTTGGAGTGGGAAATAGAGAGGATTGTCAAAAGTGAGATCATCTTGTATATGCGAAAGGTTCGAGGAAGGAATAAACTGATAAAAGAGCGTCCGTACTTTGTGAAATGGAAAGGCTGTACCGAGGGTAAAACTTCCTGGAAGCCCACAGAAGGTAGGCACGATGCACAGGATGAGGTGCAAAGGTTTCATAGAAAAGGTCTGGAGATGCCGGGCTCGGGAGAGTTCGTGTAACATAAGAACAGTTTTCCATGGGTGGAAAAGTAAACACCGGTGCCTTTTACCCCCACTATCTCAAGCCTAACAGGGAAAATTAGATGGTAGAATAGACACAATAGTATTCGGGAGGAACACTTCGCAGCGGGGAGCTCGTGTTAGGTGCACCGACTCCCGGTAAGAATTTTGGAAGCAAAGTTACCCTACCTTCACTTGCACGAACTTCGAAGAATTAAGATAACACCCCTCTCCAGCCCCGGCGTTGGGACGGCCAGTCATTACTGGAGGCCTGGGTAGTTGCGTCCCAACACCAAACACGACTATCATTGTAAGACATCTTAAAACACGGTATACGTCGCGGCTGTCTGTCCGACCGGATCCTGTATGAGGGATATATGAGGGGAGATATTCGGGCACCTTATGCAAGTGGAGGCAGGTGCATTGGACTGAGGTGCATACAGTTACAGAGACTCAAAGGCAGAGAGTCATACGCACAGGTTGAAGGTGACGGGATGTTTTGCATACGAGATAGGCCCCTCTTGCCTACACCGAGGCGTAGGGTATGAAGGTGGGATCTATGCCCTGTAAGTGGATCGGGTGAATCCACAAAGGACATGTTGGCAAAGGATGGAGTCCGCGGGAGAAAACCCATAGGTGGGATCGCGGGGCCAACTAATGTAATGCTGGTCGACGAGAATAAGATATGCGGTCGCATGCCAAATTCTCTACGGAACCAACAATAGAGGTGTGGCTATCCTCTGTCCAGCAAGTTAGCCTACCGCTGAGAAGCACAAGGGGAAGATGATTTGTAACCACTACTGTCAACGGATGAACGCATGAGCTGACAGCTGACGTGGTCTCCATAACATTAAGAATAACGGAACCGTAGACCGATAAGTTGACCATGGGAGCAACAAGGTGTGGTAGAGTGTTTTGAGAGTCTACGAGTGTTCGCACTCAGGTGAAGTTCATAGAATTGTGAGTAAGATACAGAGGTAGTATAGAGTTGGCATGTATATCGCGATTGGTCAGATGCGGAATATAAATATTGAAGCATCTTCACTGATATTTAGAAAAAACAAGCATGGAGAAGAGATCCTATCCATATAATAAGTTGTCTACAATATTATTACCAATACATTCACTATCTACGAGATAGTACTCCATTATATTGTTCCTACATTACTCGTATGTTCTTAACAAGTTGTCAGATATAAAATATTTCGGGTCATAACTGTCAGAATTCCTCACACTGAAGTTACCATCCTAACACTCCAACCCTCGTGTAGCCTTTTATGTTTTCAGTGAATTTCAGTGCACCACTACACTCCTCCCATGTTTCTCTGATAGAGGCTACATCATGGCCCCGGAGCTGTTCACTCCGGACGGTTTCTTTGACCCCTCGCTCACCAAGCTCACAATTATAAACTCCTACAGCACCAAGGGTGCGTCCAATAACACCCGCTCAGTCCCCCCGAACTTGATTTTCCCAATGCTGCCCTAGCCCACCCTGACCTTGGGAGACCTTAATCTTCACCACCCTACCTCAGGCCCGCTCAGGAGCTTCAAAGATGACTAGCCGGCGACTTGCGGCCCCTATTTCGTCAGAGCCCCTGATTTTGGGTCTACTCTCCTCAACACCCCAGCTGTTTCAACATGTTTCTCCATGTCCTCTGTTGGCAGGCCAGATGTCCTCGACTTGGCTTTCGCCTGCCCCCTATTGCCACCCTATTTTTCAGAATGGTCAGATCCCCTCCCCTCAACCAGTGCAGACCAACTCGCCATACTCATCTGCCTTGATGTGCCCCTCTTTCGCCGCTCACACCCCATGCGCAACTGGGCTATGACAGATTAGCCGGCACTAGAGACCAATCTTAAGTCCCTCTCCATCCCGTCCCTCCGCGCTTCCCACGTCTAGATCCCTTGGCACCTGGTTCGACACCAACATCAATAAAGTCTAGGCTCTCATGGCTCTACACCCTCATCTCAGAAGGGTCACCCACCACTCAAAGCCCTGGTGGTCTACGTCCCTCTCCCAGCTGGGCATAGCATATAACTCTGCCCTCCTTTCGTCCCATAAAACCACGAGGGTCCACCCTGCTGGCATTGGCGAGAGCCGCTAGTTCCTCCTACTAGAAGGCTATAAACAAGGGGAAGAGGGAACACGGGTGCTCTTTTCTGGCAACCGTTACACCGCATTCAGTCTGGACGGTACAGAAGTTCACAATAGGACGCCCACCCCCATATTTCCTGGTTCTAGCTAGGTCTACCACGCCACATGAGCCTAGCAGGTCTCTCATTAACCAATGTTTCCCCGGCCTGCCTGCAGCTGCCTATGAGACTATCATTCTCCCCTTCAAGGACGCCCCTGAACTGTCCGAACCCCAGATCTCAAGTGCCCTGACCAAATGCTCACCCTCCTGGGCGCCCGGCCCCGACAAGACCCCTACCACAGTTTGGAACAGGGTCGATAGGGTCGCCACCAACATCAACTTCCGGATCCTGGCCCTCCTTGTCTTAACGGGTTTCCACCCACCTTCCCTTATGTTAGACGCACAGACTCCCCGTAAAGATTTACAGAGTAAAGTTACGCTACCTTGACGCACACAAACTTCGAAGGAAAAAGATAACACCCCCCTCGAGCTCCGGCGTTGGGACTGCGTGTGATCACTGGCTGCCTGGTTGGTTGCGTCCCAACACCAAAGACCACTATCTTTTTTTTAAAAAAAAAAGAAATCCTATGAGTTTATTTCGTATTTAACTACAGGAAAACTCCGGCATGCACCCTAAGGTATGGCCTAGAAAAACCATTTATATAACAAAAGAAACTTCATCACCGCCTTATTTGATAAAAATAAAATGTAGAACCAAAGTCTACGCAATAACCATAACATAAATCATAGTCATCAAGTGGTCATCTCCTCCTCGCCTTCATCCAGGCCATCATCCGGGGTACTCTTAGGGCGGGAGGGGCATCGTATAGTGTGGGCGTCGTGTGGGCCTTTGCAGTTCACACACCTAAGCACGGGGTGTTTGCATGGTCGGCCGCGTATTCGCCAGGTAGCGGTGTGACAGGTGTGATTACCTGTAGGGTGTGGGGAGGCGCACCACCGGCACGTGGCTGGATTGGTGCATTTGGTATTGTGGTGTCCGTAGCCGTGGCAGTTGGAAAATTGGGTGTGAGAGTTGAAACACAATCGGCCCTCGGTTCTATAGGTGGACGAGGAGGAAGCCAGGCGTTTCCCGACATAGTCAGAGGCCCTGGGACCAGTAATGGTGATCACAACTGTGGAGGCAGATTTTCCAGCTCTAGCGTCGTCGGTAGTAAGCCATCTGGGCTGGCCGGTGAGGGACAATCCAGTGTTGAAAGTGCATCAGCAAAAAAATCATCTTGCACCCCATTTCTCCCCGCTCACCCTGTGCGCCGGACGTTCCAGGCGCTTATAACGTAAACTCGAGTTCTGGGTGCGTCCGCCCGGGTTCATTCCGTCCGGAAG
>Ga0307509_10003855_pt1 | contig 22234 bp, 32 predicted proteins | sample 10_EM_MG_FD_202245 | JGI IMG/M metagenome (GOLD analysis project Ga0307509, IMG submission 202245) | Populus trichocarpa ectomycorrhiza microbial communities from riparian zone in the Pacific Northwest, United States - 10_EM | ecosystem: Host-associated > Plants > Roots > Unclassified | place... | reverse complement strand
TTATCTTGACCAAATACACCTGGCTTTTTCCTTATTGCTTACCGTCCACTTATCGTGCCTTTTCCCACTTATTTTCGCTTTTTATCACTTTTTTTGGTCAAATAAGTAATCCGGACGTTCGCTGATGAACAATCCCAACAGACCTCGGATACCGCCACCTCACTTACCGCCACACCCGTACAAGGGTTCCAGCTGACGAACAAGCTCAATGTGTCAAGGAAGCCAATGACAGGTGGTTCTCTGGGGGACGCGGGTTTGGGCAATCGTCAGAGCCAAACTGGCCTGCCTCTTCAAAACATTATCTGGCGACTGACAAAATCGATTTGGGCGTTATCCCAGCTTCTCGCAGTCGGGATACAGACGCGGCGTTTTCAGCAACCCTCGGGGGCCATACGACATCCCCGACCAGGAGGAGATATCCGAAGTCAAAGAAAAACCCGCGGAGGGTAACGACGCGGCCAGGAAGGACCCCCCCGACGAAGGGGGACCCTGGAATCAAGAAACAATCTACGGCCGGGAGGTATGTCACGGTTGCAGGCACTGAATCTCCTAGCGATTTTCCCGAGTATCTCATGAGCGAGCTTCATAGGAGAGATGACTAAACTCGAGGGGGAGGGAGCTCGTACTCTCTAAAACCCCCCACAAAGTCGACATAAACGGTTTCATGCATTGCCTATCCTATGCCGCACAATCCCCATGGCTCCAGCATCTTTCCATCAGGGACAACATGCTTTTCGGTGCTCCTCCCGAAGCGGAGAGGTACGAGCAGGTTATCGATGCTTGTGCTCTAAGAGCAGACCTGGATATGCTCGAGGACGGAGATCCTACGGAGATTGGCGCCCGGTACGGACTTCGTCTTGGCTTACGACATTGGATCGCTAACATGTAAACTCAGCGTCGCTCTTGCTCGTGCTGTGTACGCCCGAACGAAATACGTTCTCCTCGACGACCCATTGAGCGCTGTGGTTCGTACCTTGCCCAGCTCCGCATTGAGAGTGATCTCATAGCCCATGTAGGACAGTCATACAGCGAGAGCTCTGTTCGAGAAGCTCCTTTGTGGCCCCCTCTTCGCGGACCGTACTGTCGTCCTCGTCACCCATCACGTCGAATCGGTTTCGCCCGCAACAGCATACCTCATTTGTATGTTGGATGGCCGTATCGACGCTCAGGGCACTCCGAAGGATCTGCGTGCTCAGGGAATCCTCGAGGAAATTACCCACGACGAGAGCGTTCACACTTCTCAACAGGAAGTCGTACAGACCAAAGAAGGCAAAGACCCCGAGGCAGAGTCTCCGAAGGACGACGCTACCCCCACGAAGGATAAGATGAAAGACCTGAGGAAGCTCGTGAAGGATGAACACCGTGAGGAAGGAAGTATCAAGTGGAACACCTATAACACCCACTTGAAGGCCACGCGAGGGTTACATCCTTTGGGCCGTCATATAACTGAACTGTTCCCCTAGTTCCCACCGGTCTTGGGCAATAATCTGCGTCTTGATCGTGATCCAACAGGTAAGCACCATCGTCGCACTACCTCACGTTGCACGATCAGACCGTTTGCGCGGTTGGCCACTGTTGGGGAGAAAGTGTGGATAATGGTCAGAACCCCCCCCCCACACACACACACACGCTCCTAACTAGTGCTAAACTTCCGATGGCCTTACAGTATTGGGACGCCGCTTATCCTGAAAGGTCCAAACTTGATGTCTATGCCTTTTCATCCTTCATAACACCGGAGCACCAATTCGTTGCACAATCCCCCGTGTCCGCCTTCCATCACTCAAACCCAGCCGCTCACCATCACGCATTAACGCGTGCCAACATGTCGCCTGTTACTCAAGATTTCAAGCTTCCACCTGCTGACAAACACCCAATGTTCTTCAATTCCAGCTCGTCTTCGGATAAACTGGATTTGGAGATTGTGCCTTTTGTGGACAGGCTCACCGGAAACCAAGTCTACATGTCGTCATTCACCGTCTTTTCTCCTTGTCAGGGGGCTAATGTGTTCACGCAGGCGAACCGGAAGGGTGACGACATCGCGCAAGTAGCCTCAGATTATTTGCCTGCCGAGTTGGCCTATTTCAAAGTTCTCGTGGGTCCCCATCATTTCCCCTTCTCGACCTCCAATTTATGCGTCATGGCAATTTTAGGTCGAAATGATCGTCACGACGCCAAATTTATCCTCCTGTCTTTCGTCGATGGTGGCCCTTCGTGAAAACCGGTCTCAAATCCACGTTTACGGAAACCCATGCAGAGCGTGTACTGGACACTTTCGTCGCTCGAGGATGGAGCAAGTTTGTGCTCCAACTCATGGCGATCGTTCTGGCCTTAGCGCTCATCATTACATCGTTATATACAGGAAGGGGACCCAAAGCGGGAGGGGGCACCCAGCCCTCGCAGATGCAGAAGAAGGGGAAGAGGAAGGCAACGGTTAAAGGGAAGGCGAGTGCCAAGGCAAAAGGGAAAGGGAAACCACGGGATGAGAGTATGGAAGTGGATGAGGGGGGGAAGAGGAACCCGCTCCCGGGAGGAGTGCTAGAAGGAAGGCCGTAGAGGAGGAAAGCGAAGACGGCGGGGAGGAGGAGAGGCCAGAATGAAATAGTCGACGATGATGATTTTCTCAGCACGCAACCCGCCCGCACGACGCATATAATCGATCTAGCGGTCTCGTGCACCACGTCCGTCCGTTATGGTAGGCGTAGCGATGCCGCTTGCACAACTCTCTAGTTCATTCCCCATCCAACTCGGGCCCCTCCGTGAGAACTCGAAATCTGTCGCACTGGATGTACCTGATCCGATTCAGAATGAGCACAAAATATATTCCAACCTAATATGCCGGCACCGAAAGGGAAAGGAGATGATGATAAAGTATATATGTAAGGGTCTGTCTATAAGGTCATCGACTGCATGGATCAGTAGAAGGCAGGATATTAAGGAGTACGGCGCGGTGTGGTGGTGAACTCGAAACATAAACCAAGAGGGTCGGATGTGGGGAAGAGATGGCGGTGACGATAAGTGTACGTGATAGATGAAGGGAGAATGCCCCATGAATCTACAACGACCGTTTAGATGGCTTTGCCAAGAGGAAAACGCGCAACGGGCTTACCGAGAGTGGAAGCGGGTGGAGGTCAGCACACCCGGGGCAACGAAACCCGGTAGGGCATTGCCAATGGGAGTGCTTTAGAGGTATCTACAACCCTCTTCTCTCGACTACCCCGCCTGATAACCATGTATGTCGAGGAGAAGCAGGAGTACTTGGCTCGCGGGATGGCTCCACTGACGTAGATATGGGCGGCGAACGCTCGGAATCGGCCTGCCATCATATCGACAGACGCCAAGGCTGTGACGTGATATGTTGTGTCGGCAGGTGTAAAGGGCGTTGATCCCTTCGTGGTTTTATGACCTAACTCCCTACAGAGCATGGGCCGGGGAGTAGTGAGCACCGAATAACGAGGTTGATTGAGATGAAACATTGTGTGAGCTTACCACATCATGAGGTGCCGGAACCTATGACCACACCTTTCGAGGTCAACGCCAAAGTCGTCCATAATCATGACGTAATTTCTGACCTCTTCAGGGGCGGGGAGGTGAGCGAACCAACAACGTCGTTTACATTTCGGGAGATTAACCCAGCCACACGTTGGAGTCGTTGCAGCCATGTCTCTGGGGGCGTTTAAGAAGATAAGGAAGAAAGCAGCTGAGGTCTGGGGGGGAAGAGGGCAGGATGTGAGGTAAGTTCTGGCCAGTCCAGCCGATTTAAGTAGGAAGAACGAACGAGGGCGGGCACGCATAAAATGTAAGTCCATTCTAAGGTGACAATGTCAGCAATGAACCGTCAGACTTGTTCTCGACCCAACAGTGGTCTCAGAGAGCCCGTGATCTGACACACCTGGGGAAACTCTCAGGGACTGGAGGATGATGGTCATGAAACACACCGTCCCTGATTGGCCGTGGGTGACAGAACGTCAGAAATCGGGATCTTCGCTCCAAACCACAGCTCTACTCACCACACAAAGGTAGGCAAACATGTTCGAGCCACCCTCACTGACACGGTGGGGTGATTGGACAGGAGGCCGCACGAGAAAGGACCGGGGTCACCGGATAGTCAACCGGCCCCTGAACAACGAGGGAGAGGGACGAACAGCCTGCCAAGAGCCGAATGGTTGGGGCTGGTCGTGCGAAGGGGTAGTTCCAATGCGTTCGGTTTGCGGCAACGAAACTATAAGGGAAAGCATATAAAGCGCGGGCATCCGTTGTTGGCCTCTTATCCCCACGCTAATCAATAGCTACGAGGCAGTAAGGGCGAATCTTTCACCTACCGTTTTCTTCGATTGACCTCCAGACTCCCTCAGGTTCTCGCGCCTACCGCGCGGTGCACGCCCCCTCCAGTACGTTTGGGGTATTTCTCTGGAAGGCCTGTGAAGGTTCTTCTTCACCGACCCGCCGCTTTTTCACCAGCGCACATACCGTCCCGGAGTCTAGATGGAACCCCTCACACCTCATGACTTTTACTTCGCTGGTCCGGAAGTGGAGGCCCCGCATGGATATCGACCCGGAGGATACCATCCGGTACACCTCGGGGACCTTTATTGTCAGAGGTACAGGGTGATCCATAAGCTTGGATTTGGAACCTATTCCACCGTTTGGCTCGCACGCGACCTCCAGTCGGCCACTCAGACGTGAGTTGTTATGGACAAATAAACCCAGCTGCTGACAATACCCCCGTCAGCCGATACGTTGCCCTCAAGTTCACCGTAGCTGAACTTACCGGCAGGAACTCTGAGATCAAGATTCATCGTCATCTCGCCTCCCAATCAGGGACACACCCCGGATCCGATCACGTAATCACGCTCTTGGACCATTTTCAGGTGCAGGGTGCAAACGGAGAACACAATGTGTTGGTATTGCAAGTCGTTGGTCCTCACCTTGAGGCCATGTTCAACGAAGAATCAACGATAATCCAACAAGCGATTAAATCCCTCATGCATCAAGTCGCGCTCGGAACCTCCTTCTTCCATGATTGTGGGGTCGTTCATGCAGGTTAGTCAAAGGCCGGTCTGTAAACCGATCAACAGCTCACGGGTAGAATATAGATCTGCACAAAGGCAACATCGCGTTTGAGATCCCCGATCTTGACGGAAAACCCGAGGAAGTCGCAATGATGGCCCTGGGCGTGCCGCAATGTATCCCAGTGATCACCAGAGACCAACTGCATCAGACAGACTCGCATCCAAGATACCTGGTTATCCCCGGGAGTCTGGTAGAGTGTGTGAAACAAGACGACCTCCGCGTAAAGATAATCGACTTGGGAGAAGGTTCGTTGTACCGTCTCGATTGCGCTGCCGAGTGTTGAGGTCCCGTAGCCTTTTTCAGTGCCGAAGCACCTCGAAACTTGCGCATCCCATTACAAGTTCGGGCGCCAGAGGCGATCTTCAACCATCTCTCGACGTTGCGCAGGGTTGAATTCGGGATGCAGGTAGACGTTTGGTCGATGGGGTGTTTGGTACGTTCCTACAAGGTCAATACAGCGACACGAGACTGATGCTACAAGAAGACATACGAACTGGCAACATCAGGTTCTTTGATAGGCTGGTATACGCACGACGAAGTGAAGGCACTGAGCGAACTCATGACCCTCCTCGGACCGCCTCCAGAGGAATGGGTGGACTCACTGGGTATGTATACTCGCCCGCGGAAGCTTCCTGCTTTTTGATGGAGTCTACAGGAGCATCATATGCCACCGGTGCTCGAGACACCTCCTTAGAACAGAACATCCGGTCTGACCCAGAGGTTGACGATGCACCCGGATTGGCCTCACTACTTCAACGGATCCTCGTACTTGATCCACTACGGCGACCGAGCGTGTCAGACCTCCTGGATCATCCATGGTTCGCAAGTCCGGCTACTCCATCTGCATCTGCATCGAAGTGAGATGTGGCCATCAAATTCAGACCGTCCTTACCTCAGAACTCTCCCTCTTCCACGATAATTATAATCGTTACCGTCCCATATGCATCTCATGTAGCTCCCGTTTGAATACAATTGTCAGCATCGATGGCTCGGTGGCCGACCGAGGACGAAACACTCAGCTGGCCTCACTTAGGGGTAAGGGGATACGGAATACTCCCGGAAGTTTGGAGTGAGCACCCGCTTCATACTTGCGCGTATCGATCCGAGGATGAGCGCTGGGCTGCTCGGGGGTCAGCGCCAGGCAGCGTGGGAAGTTATGATTTGCCCAATCAAGGCGGAAGGCCAACCTGAGTCCTTGTCCCCACCTACGATGCCCGTGCGGGTGTGGACGTCTTCCCAACTCTATCCACCCTCCTCTTCTACTTCTACCTTCGAGTTTACCAAGCGAAAGCATTGGGCCGACCTTATCACCGAATTGACCGAAACCGTCATCCTCATCTTCTCAACCCGATGCCAAATCCTCTACTGCGGCACGGCCGTCAAGGAACTTCTCGGATGGAGGAACGAGGATCTGATTGATACCAAATTTCTTGATCTCGTGAACGGTACGTTGGTACAGTCTGTGGAGAGTCTTATCCCCTTGTAATTTGCCGTTGGATTGTCTCCTCAGTCGACGACCGCGAAAACTTCAAGAAAAACTTTGAACAATCTGTAAGGGACAACCTGATGTGCAATCCTACGCTTGGGTGCGAGCAAAACCCGATACTCCATCGTCACCCTCCTCCAGCGACTCTGGGGCCACGCCAAGGGCGTCTGAGGTCCTGTTCGAAATTATGGGGTACCCCGCCATGTGAGTGTACCATCCATACCCCACCACTTCCACTCACGTACGGCGTGGCACTGAGACTAAACACATTCCTCGAGCTGAAGATGAAGAATCAGTGCTCAGCGGTTACAACATCGCGCACGCGAACTCAGAGCACAAAAGGCGCAATTCATGCACACTCCTTCAACATCGTTGATTCCCACATCTACCGCCTCAATCCTCCCATAAGATTTCGGAAGCAATCCATCACCTGCTACGACATCCTTCCAAGTGCAACTCCCGCAGCCACAAACTGTCCTAGATCACACAGAGTCGGTGGCGACAAACCCCAGTCCCGCAACGCGAAACTCCGATCCCACCGGTCTCCAGGAGGGTGAGCAGGCCGAGCCTGCCAAGAAAAAAGTACGCCGTATTCGGTGTTCGGTCGCAGCAGGCACCGCAACGGATACCTGACATCATGTATTCTAGACCAAGAAACCAGTTCCATCAGCCTCGCAACATGTTTGTGTAACATGCGGGAGGACGGAGTCGCCCGAATGGAGGAAGGTTCGTCTTCACATCGAATTGTTGCTTGGTTATCCAATGGAATTCCTCACGTAGGGTCTGCTCGGACCCAAGACACTTTGCAACGCCGGTGGGTTGCGTTGAGCGAAACCAGTGAGGAAAGTCAACGATGCGAGCGAGGGTCGCAGTGCCAACGCCTCTGTCTGACGACGGCCTTCCAGCTGAGGTAGAGCACCAGCCTCATTTGGTGGCGTTACGCAGTTTTGTGCCCTTTTGTTTTGGTTTCACATCATTTAGTGCTGTGCCCGTGCAACCCTGCTGCGTCATCTCGATTCTACTCTATAAGCGCATTATGTCCTACATCGATTCTGGCGACGAGTAGGGCGCCAAGGTCCACATTGGTGGTGGTCGTGTGGAAATGACGGTTACTTCATCGAGGTGCGTTCATCATTCTTTCTCCCGTTCTGCATCGCACTGGGCCTCGCCCAACATCTGATTTGGTAGGCCCACAATTCTCAGACACCAAGCCGGACATGAAGATCGTCCAGAAGATCTTCGGCCCTGTTGGTGTTCTCATCAAATTCGAGGACGAGGAAGATGTCATCCGCCAGGTGAACGATACCCTATGTGGTCTCACCTGCATCAACTGCATCAATATGTTAGAACCAAATGTGCCATTCGGAGGTTTCGAGCAAAGCGGAAGTGCGTATTATCCCCACTTCTGAACACGCTATTGACCGCTTCCGGTCTGCAGTTGGCTGCGAGTTGGGAGAATACTCCCGAACAACTACACCAACGTTATGTAAGGTGGTTCACATCAACCTTGGATGTGAATTTGTGGTAGCTAAGCGCGCGCGAACGTGTGTTTATGGAAATGGCGGATCCAAAAATACCCCCGACCCGGTTTTCTGGTCGTCTACCCCCCGTCGCGCACGTGTATCAAAAGGTCATGAGAAACACTGTGTTATATTCCTTACCACCACCACCACTCCGTTGCTCTGGTCCCCATTCGGCTGAACGGTAATGTTTGCAAACTGAGCGTCCTAAAAGCAGCAAATCGTAAGTCTGATAGATCGCAGACTGAGATCGCTCGACCCGAGGCCCAACTTACTCTTGTCTCCGTCTCGACCATTGTCTGTGAACCCATCAGAGTTTGAAACCCTATTTTTCGCTTACGTCCTCGAAGTCCCGAGGCCGTCCCATGTGTCCCCTCAGCCTACCATCTCAGTTTGGCAAGTCACTCACGTCGGCACAACGTTGGTTGCGGCCTTTGGATCATGGGTGGGAAGCAATTACTGTAGCCGCACGACCAACATCAGGAAAAACCCGATCAGCGATTTTTGGGGGGCAAAACGTAAAAACCCGAATTTCACAATTGGCGGGGTGAACGACGTGCAAATACGTACGGTTAGGGGATTTTACCGAAGAATACCGTAGATCCTGGGAAATGAATGAAAAATATTGGTTGGCATCCTCCATTACTCTGGTACCACTCGTCGTCCATACTATTACTGGAAGGATCTATCATATCGGAAGGCATGTTACATTTCTCAAATACATTATCTGAACGGGTGTGGACCACGGCGGTGATACCACCGGGGTGGAATTGAGTACGGCCAACACCTTGGGTGACTGGATGTTCTGTTCAAACATTCACCTGCATGTACCCGGCACAATGCATTGCTATGGGGGTCACCGATTCGTCGATCATCGATTCATCCGCTACCAGTGAGCGTGTCAGGTGCGGAGGAACTTACAAGTCGCGACGCGCTTCATCACTTGGCTCTCTTCTCCACCCGGCTCTCTTCTCCACCCAGCTCTCTTCTCTACCCGGCTCTCTTCTCTATTGCACGAAATATCCCACCAATCCTCCCCAACAGGAAGGCCTACCGAGGCGCTTCAGGTATTTATTCTGCAAGGTCCGCAAGAAAAAAATACAACTCCGTCTGATGGCTGTCGATGCATTCCGGCTCACCAGTCAGTCCACGTCACACCCTCTAGTCTCCCTTGTACACCACACATTGTTACCAACAACGCACTGGATCGAAAGCACCGAGAATCACAGACACCCACCAAGCCAGACGGTGAAGTCACTATGTGGTTTGAAGGGGAGGTCTACCGGTTCACTGTCTTGACTCAGCGAACTGCTAACAAGTTGCTTCCAAGCTCCCACTTCTCTGCAGCTCTCGGGACCCCACACTACAATGAATCCTCCGGCTACATCATCTCGGGTACCACTGTGCAGCCAACGGGGAATTGTTCAGGATCAGCATTCCGGTTGCTATCCTCATTCTTGGTGGTGTCGCGGGTGGCGTCCTTGGCTCCCATCCTAGAAGGGGACGACAGTGGCTCAACTGGAAATGATGACGGTAGTGGTCCCAGCTTGGGCAGCGGGGTGAAGAACAGGCTCTGTTGTTTCATTGTGCTGACGGATACGTCTTATGACACGCTTATCTCCCCTCCCAGCGTGAGTCTTCACTCTCACTTCCCAGGAAAACACGGGGAAAATTGAGGTGCTTAGCTTTTCCTTTTCGTCCAGCCATCCGACGCGTCATTTCCTGATCGGACAACGGATCACTTCCCCCTCTCTCGTAACCAGACAAAATTCGCCCTCTATGGCCAGCCAACATTTGAACCTCGTTTCCGATGGTCCATACTCGCAGCTTAGGGTACCAAAGACTGCTAGGCGGGCTGATTGGGCCCAGGGTGAAATCCAGGTATGATGGTTCGGGTTTTCTCAAGCGGTCAGTGGTTGAATGCTAAATCCTCCATAGAACATGGCCTCGGGAGACTTTGATTCAGCGACCGACGAGTGGAACAATGGACATTTCTGAAGACTTCTGAAATGGCTGGCTGCGATCGACTTCATGATGTGCCGAGTGATGACCAGGAGGAGCACATGCAGGGCTGGAGGTCCGCTGATGGTACTCGGACGGCACAACCAGACCTACGGGGGTCACCTCCCCACCCCGAGAAGATGTGCGGGGGGGATCCACGGCGTTGCCACCACCTCGTTTCGGACCGGCTATTTTGAAGCGCAGGTAGGTCACCGCCATGTGCGGGCAATCCCACCACCCGCGCTGTTAGTACAGTTCGTGAACTCGCTCGCCCAGTGTTCTCGAAAAACCACCACCGAAACCCCAACCCAGCGGACCTCAGGGACTCAACCGTGATCATGCTAACCGCCTTTCGTGTCTTTCACGGTATCCCCATGTATACTATAGCTTCAATAAAGAACTGTGAATTGAAATAGTGTGATACCTGAAAATCATGGAAACGACGAAACGCGGGTGCGCAGATCATCGAAACCCTCGGTTTTTTCACGGAAAACATGGTAAAAAGCGGCTCAATTACGGTGATTGAAATGGGGACATAGGGGTTTTACGTAGAATTAGGAGACCAGTCCCACAGCGTCGAAACTGGGTCCATTACAGTGATTTAGTGTAATTTCTGGGAAATTCCGATTGAAGACGTGAAATAACTGGATCAGGTTTTTCCTGATGAAAACGGTGGTCATCAGTCATCGCGGAGTCTACCGGTACCACCCTGTCATCGGTCATCACCGGATCTACCGGTCCCGTCCGCTGGTCATCACCAGGTTTACCGGTGCAATAGGGCGCTACCATGTCATCACGGTGGTTACCCCCCATTTGGACGCTTGTGCCCGGTGCAGCCCGACGGTCATCGCGAGGTATACCGGCGCTTCCCGGCGCCCTTGTCATCACAGGGTCCACCGGCTCCCTGGCTTGTCATCCGTCATCACCAGGTTTAAGTACCAGGGCACCACGGGCACTTGTCATCACTTTTCGGCATTTGCCGGTTTGAGCGCGCACGCGCGCCTTCTTGCTGACCGGGACCGAGGTCGAAATAGGCGCGTTCTACAAGGCTGTCACGTGGCCGGAATTCTCCACGGGAAAGCCTCCGTATTTTTTTTGTAGTATAATATGCTGTATATGGGGCAGGAGTAGACCCAACCTACTTGTAACGCCAAACGGATGATCGCCCAAGACCCGCCATCTTTACTTAAGAGGTCGACCTTGTTTGTTTCGCCTAACCTCCCCCGGTGACCCGTGAGGATCGCGTGACCGTCTCCAGCCTTCGCGTTCCCAACACCCGTGATTTTCAATCACATGCTCTCCTCATCGAGGCTTCCCTCCGGCCGATCGAAGATCGGTCCGATCCACCTCACGCTCCGCGTGAGGTGGATCCCGCGGGGCCGGATCCGGTCTTGTGCCGAGACTAACACCTGCCCCCGGTTTCGCAAGGTGCCCTTTCTCCCTCTCCTTGCATTAGCCCGTGACTTTACTTTCTTCCACCCCCACTTTTACAATCACATCATTTCTTGTACCTCCTGTTGTCCTTGTGTTGATTTCTCGGTGTTTCTTATGCTGATGTTCTCCCCCTGTCTCGCAATTCCTAGAGATATTCCCGGCCTTACGGACAGTCACTCAATATGAATTGTGATTGTTTGCACCGCCTAGTTACTCGTATATGAAGGAGTCTTGATTGCGTTGATGAGGTCTGGAACGAGTGGGGGGATTTGAAAGTCAGGGGATGTTTGTCACTGGGAGAACGGCGCCTGGTGGAACAAATTGACACTCGTGCTTGTTCGGAAACTCACCATATTATAAGCGCTTCCAATCGATCCCCCAGTCCTCCTGAGTCCTCCCTCGAAGGTACCAACGGAGTAAGCTCCTGCATTCCGGAGGGCGGGAATCCACCACGAGGTGGAGTCTTTGGCAGAACATTGGTCACGATTGAAGTCCAAGGAGGCCATCAAGAACGACGAATCCACTCCGGAACTAATGACCATGCCACCACCCGCGACTACAGCATTGGCAACTAGCACCCCAGGGTACGAGAAATTCGATTGTTTCCCTCTGGAACCTGAGGACGCCATAACCCTTCGAGCTCGCGTCATCCGTCCACGACATCTTTCGAAGGATGGGAAAGCAGAGCTGGGGCTGCACAGCACGCTACACCAACTCGTCCAACGGCTGTCCGATAAGACTGGGTAGACAAATCTTCGTCCAAGGCTTTGAATGAACTCGCCGCTCTTTTCTCGTTGCCTCACTCGCGCTTTCGAGTTTCTAAACTTCGCAAAGCGGGCTCGCATATTCTCTTCTCGGGTTCACTACTGATGAGGATCGGTCAGATATGCCCGCTGATGGTTCTCCCCTGTCCCTTTACGATGCTGAATTTACCACCGGTTTCAGTAGACGCCCAGCGGCATCAGGGCATGTTCCTTGAGGCGTTTTCGCGAAGAGTCAAGCCTATGCATATCCAGACACTGTTTTCTGTGTTTGTCAAGAAGTTGCAGGATAGCCTCACTCGGATGGAGCCCTACGAGGTTGTCACCATCGCTCAGGGGGTTGATGGTTTGTTGGATGCTGGTGCATATCTTATGGCCCCCGCTAACATCCAGAAACAGTCTCCGGGAGAAGTTCTCCGTCGCTGCTCGCTCGTCAAATCGGGCTCCGGTTGATCGCCTAGAATGCACCGATACCCCAAAGCTCAAAATAACGTCGTTGTCTCGATTCACGCATCGCAACTTTCCAAGCACTGTATGATTATTTGCGCCCATGTACCTCTCTCCGAGATCCGACGCTTCCGATGATCTCGACGATCCCGATGATCCTCGCGATCTCAACTCCTTCCGAGCATGTCGCTGTTTCCAAACCTCGTTGCTGGCATCCTGTCGAGTCCAGCATCCCGTCCATAACTCTCGGCGAACATGTCCTCAAGTCTAAACCTGCTATCGCGGAGGATCAATGTGTTTTCGATCACAAGTCCGTTATCTTCGCCCGCAACATCTACAAGCCGTTCTCCACGCAATTCAGGCATGATACCTTCAATCCCCACCTCCCTCCTTCGACGGGTGATGTTTCTGGATCATTCTCCCAGACAATCGAAGATTCATCGACAAATAGCAAACCGCTCGGCGCTCTCCCAGCGAAAGGTCAATCCATGCTCAAGGTTGACCCACTGTCTTCCATCGCCAAAGGCCGCGCCCTCGATAGCCTTATCTGTTCACTCGAGGACCTCATGGCACGTCTAGGATTCGGAGATAATGAAGATCCAGTCTACCGGTCGCCGGTTATGGCCGGCAGTCAAGTCGACGAACCTCGGCGATCATGACACTCGCTCGACCTCCACCGACCGTGAAGATCGTTCTGTTCTCAACGCCAAGCCCGCAGTCACCCTTCGTAATGTTCCCAAAGCCCTCTCCAAGTTGTTCAAGGACTTCGCTGCTCTTTTTGGAATCGCAGAAGCTCTCGAAAACGATGACCTCACTGCTGTCAAGCCTGGCTACCCTGTCGACGTTTCTGAGCACCGCCATCGCCCCAACATCGCGTTCAGTGTACCCTTTGCTGCTCCAGAACCTCAGGTCGCCGGTACCGAGTTCGAGTTTCCCTCGGATTCCTCCAAAGAGCACAACTCCGCTGAGGTTGAAATCTCATCTTGTACCATCTTCAGCAACGTTTCCCGACCGCGCGAATGCCTTTCCCATCGCCTCGAGTCCCCAGGGAGTCTTCAGGATGCCACAGATCTTCTTGCTCAGCGCTCCTCCGCGTTCCTCGCCCCCGACTCCGTGCCCCCCCCGGCTTTCTGACGATCGTGTCGGCGATACAGATACCCGCTCGTGTTCCATATAGGTCGCTCGCTCCCTCGACTCCTGGGCCCGGCTATTTGTCACATCTTGCCTCTGTGTCCTCACACTTTCTTCCCGCTTCGTCTCTGGCCTCCGTTCTGTCTCGCTCAACCGTTTCTTGGCCATCTGTCTCGTTTCTTCGTTGTTCCCTGCCGTGCATCCCGATGACTACAGGAACTAGTCTACAAGGCTCTCGATTCCCCCGCCCAGGTTCTGCGTTCACAAACCGGATACTTCCAAGGACTCTGACAGCACCAGCGACGATATCTATGCCGCTAATACGTCCTTTCGATGTCCCGCACCCTCGCCGATCGGACAGTCGAAATAGTACGCATCATCCCCATCTACTACCTCATCTCCTACCCCCATCTTGTCTCCTGCTCGCGTTTCCTTTCCCCCGGTCCATACCCAGTCTTCTCCGGTCTCGCTTCCCCTTCCTACCTCGGATCTAAATCGGATTCCGCAAACAATTATGGCAATCATTTTCTATCTCATTTCGTCTATCTCATGTACCTTTCTTTCGTCATTCACCATGTCCTTCATTCGTGTTTTGACCCCATTTATCTCCTCATTCGACGCCCTATTACCATCCCATGTCTCCACACCTCCGCGCAAGACATCCTCGCGATCGTTACCACCCATCCAGAGATCAACAGATCAGTCGCACCCCGGCCAACGCACCCATCAGATCTCGAAGACATCGTCGAAAACAGTCTCTGAAGCTCCCATTTGATCGCCGAGTAGCCCCAGTCAACGCCGCGATGTTCCCAAATCGTTTCTCCGTCGCCGAGACGCTCTCTCAAGCGTTCCTGCCATTCGTTTGGACGCCATTGAAGCTACTCTTGTCCATGTGCGAAAACACCCCCATCCCAGCAACGAAGAAGAGTCGGAAGGTGTCTCATTGGGATCAAAGAGTCCTTGACGGGAGTGGGAGCGGGAGTGGGAACGGGAACGAGATGGTTGAGGAGTAGAATCGAACACATCTAGATCTTCCGACCCTGCGGTAACGGTTGAAGTAGACTGGTCCAATTCGGTGCCTGGTTGTTCGACATTGGTCTCCCATGGAGCAGGGTCGGCTTCAGACTCGTGATCTTCCTCTTCTGCGGCGTCCTCGTCCTGTTCAGGGTCCTCAAAGTCGTCGTGCCTAGGCACACGCATACGCGCTGCCATCTCGAAGAATTGAACCTAAAACTGAAATGCTCCGGTTATCAGCCCTCCGTTCAACCCATCTCTGATGCCGGGACTCACCCGGGCGGCCGCTCTCACTGGCTGGATGCCATTCGAGTATTGTTTGTGCTCCGCTAGCCACTGGATCCTGACGAATTGTCCGTCGATTTTCTGTCAAAGGTTTACATTGGTCAGCTGCAGCGAGCAGAGCGCCGACGAAAGATACCTGCAGCTTGAGTGTGATCAATTGATCTATCTGTTCAAGTGGAATTTCTCGTCTTCCGTCATCACGACGGAGACTCTTTGGTCGATCGGGTGGTGGAAAGGGAGAGACACGAAGGTCACAAGAACAGTCACGCGTCTGACAAGGTCATCCTCTGCCTCCGTCATGCACGCGTCGAGTTCTTCCAAGGTTCCTAGTGAAAGTTACCCTTGCCGCCACAACTTGACCTGAATGACTAGAGACTCCAGAAACAGGCGGCCCTCATCGCGGATCTCGAACGAGAGATCGAGAAACTGCGGAAGGAATTTGGGTACCTGCTCTCTAGATATCGGCCTCTCTCTCTCTCACGATTAACGCGGTCCCAGCGAGCACGAGGATCCAAATGACGTCGTCTCTAAGCATATCAAGCTCCTATACAGGTACAACAAGGCCGGGGATGCAGCTCAGGTAGTTTCCTCCACCCGTCTTTCTTCCGTAGTTGATCCCACCCCCGTTTCCTCCAGATTCTGATTGGGAAGGCACGTCTTCCCTTTTGCTCGCGTCGTTGCTGGGCTGACTTTTCTGTAGCTAGTGGCACATAAGGAAACGACGATTCGTCAGATGCACGAAGAATACGGACTCTTCATGCTTCTCCTCTTCTCATCTTGTCGACTGTTTCTGCCACTGCTCTCTTGGTCCGTTACCTCGTGTGCTGTCGAACATTTGCTGCCCCCTTGCTTGTACGTTGAACAATCAACGTGTTTCCCTGCCGTCCGTGATCGTCAAGAGTACGCAATGCTTTCGGCACCCCTACCACACGACGTCGCACCCCATTCCTGTCCACCCACCTACACTCTCCTCACGGTCAAGTGAACACGGGTTTACATCATGCGTAGCGCTCTCGGCGTCTGTTTGTCCGTGAGCAGACCCCGTATTGGACGGCCGATTCCAGCGCACTTCCAGTGGTAATGCCAGTACATGTTTCCAGGTGCTTTGTCTTCCAACCCCTGACGTTGTGGGCCCCAATACTGAATACCGTGCTTGGAGCGCGGGCACAGGACGGTCGTTCTTGCAAATGGAGATCGTGTGTAATCTAACGTTTCCTCCACTCCTGATGCTGAGGGTCGGACTCAGGTGGTCCCTGGCGAGAGGTGACAATCCACAACAACAGATCACCGTCTCAAACGGCTTCCACTATAGCGACCCGATCGCAGCGTACGGGATGGTAAGGCGGTACGGAATCAAACGCTGGAATCTTTCAAGGCGTAGCTACGGGCCTGGCCGGCGTGCAAGAAGGAGCTGGGAAGCTGTGGACCCGACGCGAATGTGGCAATGTCAACAGGATGGTGTCACCTCGTATACGACGGGAAAAGGATGACCACGGAATTCAAGAAACATAAACAATGACGCCGGAGCTGGCGCGGGTCGCCCATCCCCATTCAAGGACGCCGAGAAACAAGATCACCTCGCGTTTATCGACGCAACCTCTGGTAGGGAATTCACCCAACGGGACGTCAGGGACCGCTCTCTCTCCCTTGGCTATGGCCTCTTACACGAGGTCCACAAGAACGGGTCTGGTGTTCAGCTCCGGAGAGGAGACACCGTTATGTTGTTCAGCCAGAACCACTTCCTCTTCCCCGTTTTGGTTTTCGGCGCGTTCGCTGCTGGATTACGGGCTAGCCTTGCGTCTAGCAGCAGTTCACCGAACGGACTGTTGGACCAGTGGAAGGATAGCAAACCGAAATGTATTCTGGTTTCGAGTTCGCTGGTTCCCGTTGCACTGAAGATGCTGGAGTTGGCTAGAGTTCGTCCGGAAGACGCTGCCAAGAGGACCGTTGTATTTATGGATGGGACCCCTACAGAACCGCTACCAGCGTTACCCTTCGTTTCTTACGATGCCCTCATGCAAAAGGGGAGGCTGAAGGAAGAAGAAAAATTCCCTGGCGAACAAGCTAATGAGACCCCACTTCTCTGCTACTCCTCCGGGATGAGTGGACTCCCGAAAGGGGTCGAGGTATGGATCGTTCGATCACTCACAGAATCATGATTGACGTCGACCGCGTTAGATCTCCCACAGGGCCCTTGTGGCAGTGATGGACATGTTTGCCTCGACGCAAACCCCCAGGATAAGGCACGAGTTATGATCAACCCCCCCCCGTTCTACCACATCTACGGAGCCACGGCGAGCCTGATTTTTCCCTTGTTCGAGGGAATACCATCTCTGATTATGGGGAAGTTTGATATCTTAGAGTTGTTCCGGAATATCCAAACCTACCGCATCGATCTTATCTGGGTTGTCCCCCCCGATAGCGCTTGGTCTCCTCGGGCATTCTCGTAAGCTTTCTTTGATGTCGTTTAGTGGTTTCAGTGATAATCTGTTCTGGTCTCGAAGGATTATGACCTCACTTCGCTCAGAACAATAGTCAGCAGCGCTTCGTACCTGGCTACTCCAATCATCATGGGCAGCCTTCACAAGAAGTTCGACACTCCCAAGCAAAAACTCCGCATCACACAAGGCACGCTCCTTTATCCGCTCGTTGGACTTGATCTCATTATTGACCATTAGCATACGGGATGACGGAGGCCACCGCTGGTGCTCTTGCGATGCTCCCTGACGAAGGTTTCCAAAATATTGGCTCCGTCGATCGCCTCATTCCGAACATGGAGGCCAGGCTTGTAGACGACGACGAAAAAGATCCCCAGGGGGAGAATTATGCTGGTGAACTTTGGCTTCGCGGCCCTAACTTGAAGGGTATTTTTAGGTTTCCTCTTCTGATGTCGACCCATAGGGATATCTCAACAACGAGACCGCAACCCGAGAATCAATAACACCTGACGGGTGGCTGAAAACTGGGGACATCGCAACACGGGATTCAAAAGGGTTCTTCTGTGTTGTGGATAGGAAGAAGGAGCTCATCAAGTACAAGGGGTTCCAAGGTAATCAGCTCTGTCTTCACGTCCTACCAGATGTGTCTCAGCAATCCGCCCACAGTCCCCCCCGCAGAATTGGAAACTGTTTTTCTTACCCATCCAGAAGTTGCGGATTCAGGCGTCGTCGGCGTTGTTATCGACGGTTTGGAACTTCCGAGGTACGTCGACCCCTGTTAGATCAGGCGCTACAGAAATTAGTTCGTTCGACTCCAGGGGGGTACATTACTCTCAAGAAGCCGACAACGGATGTCGTTGTTCAAAAGAACATCGCCCTCAGAGTTCAAGAGTGGTTCAAAGGGAAGGTTGGCCACCCAAAATATCTTCATGGGGGGTGTTATTGTGGTCTCGGAAATCCCTAGAAGGTGGGGACGGAATTGACTACCGTCGTGATGAAATATTTACACCTTAAAACCCCCAGTCCCGCCGGCAAGACTCCTCGGCGAATACTGAAGGAGAGGGCCAATAAAGAGGTCGCGACTGAGGCACAACCGAAGAGCAAACTGTAGGCGGGCGACCTGTTGCCTCATTTCTGGAAATGAGGGTTCGAGGTTGGAGTTAGATGTCATATCATTATTCATGCTCGTGGATTAATGTTAATGTTGCTGTAATGTGCTCATTGTTGGTGCCTCGTTTGCGAGCCCGAGAGTCGCGTCCAGCCGTCGCGTCACTGTGAGGCTAATTAGCCGCCATCCATCCACCACTCCGCTCGCCAGCTCTTGGGATGGGGTGCGTATTTTCGTCTACTATCGTCTGAGGACGCGTTCTTCGACTGTGCTCTGATCCTGGGTTGCCAATTTTGTATGATCCTCGTTGGTTTTTGCTCTGGCAGCGCGGAATGTTCGTGGATTGTCTCCTTCCAACCATCCCCCACCCCCCTCCGCCCCTCGCCCTCTCTCCCTCCGGGTGGGACAATTCTCAAGGATGCTCCTCGATTCTCCCAAACCAGACTTTTCTTCCGTCGCACGTGGAATACGACTCTGTCGTGCAAATCTGATCAAGAACCACCACTCGAGCGAGGAACCAGGGGAACCGCCGGCAGTGTCTCCTCCCGAACTCACGCGACCCTCTGACGCAATCTCGGGGACAGACCCTCACGATTTGGAATACGCTGCAGAAGGAGGGTCCACCATCGTCTTCTCTTACAATGGTCCCCGGGATTTGTCCTTCGACAGAATGGTCCTTCGGCTACGAAAAGCCCCCCGTCGCTCACACTCCGACCTAACGACACCCAAAGTTTTGAACCTCGAAGATGTGGAAGATCCGATGGTCACTGACCTTACTCATGATTGGTTCACTCGCTGAGGGAGACGACGGTCGGTGGGCACCTTTGTATGTCATGCGAGCCTGGGGCCGCAGGTCCCGGACATGCTGCGCACCATCCCAAAACTCAGATGATAAGGTAGGGCACAATCAGATCCGACCAGTTCCAAAACCCCAGCATGTAACACACCCGCCCTGAATCTTCCCCGGGGATCCTCTGCCAAGACAGTTATCTGAGGCGTTCTCCAGATGGTTTACTTCAGAATACCGTGCAGAGAAGCTATTAGTTCTTTGAGGAGACTTCGCGGTTGTATCGTAATGCCTTTGAAGAGCCATGCCAATTAGAGCAGTAGTCAAAGTGAGTCGGGATTGGATTTTGTACAAGAAATTCGATCTAGCCAATCTTTCCCCTAAACTCCCTCCAAAATCGGTGCCCAGTGTCTTTTCGCAAGTTCCTTAGTTGGTAAGGGTCTTGTTCTCGACGACAATCAGGTAGATTGAACCATGAACGAGGCACGCATTTGTTTGTGCCGCGTGTTTGGGACACCACAGATGGTGAGAGGGATGACCCGGCGAGGGAATACGATAGCGGGACGCTCGTCAGAGCCCGGAAGCTCCAGAGTCCGACCAACGAAGGTACCAATAGTACTCTCTTCCATGAGTGTGGTGGCGGCATCGAGAAAGTCGAGGTCTTTAGCGGCGAGATCAGAAACCGCATATGACTGTTGTCCCCAGGAGGAGAGTTGAAGATTGCATGATCGATATGGTCGATTGGCAGGTCTGCGATAAGGAAGAAGAACTCGTTTGGCGCGACAGAGAGGACCTCGATGCTGTACGAAATGAGCTCGTTGTTGCTCCAGTCACTTCCCGACTTGCCAGATCGTGTCAGTTGAGCCACGGTAGGGTCGGAATCTGAAGGTGTGGTTTCAACGTGTGCACCACCAAAGATGCTGGGGCACTTACGTGGGCATTCCGACAGAGGGTTGGTTGGTGACAAGGAGAGAAGACCAGCGAAAGTGGTGGCAGGCCCGACGACGATGACAGATGTCGCCAGGAGGTGGCCCTGATATGGTGATGCTGCTCCGCCGCATTATCACTGAGCCAAGCGCGTTCCCCGTCGCCCTGCCTGACCGTGGTTCGCCGCCCAAATAATGCCCCAATCGTCTGACTTTCCTCGTCTCGCATGAAGGTTCCCTTCCACCTGTTGAGGTTGCAGCATGGGATCGGATCGTTTTACTCGAATCGCGCCTATCAAGGAACCAGCTGGTTCGGACCCAGTCTCCCTCTAGCAAGCAGGCCAGGCCACCGTCAATCGGGCTAGTCCGGACCAGCCGGATTCCGCCTGACGCAGGACTGGGTGTGTAGTGTGCACTGCCCTTACCCCCTGCTCGGATGGTTCTCTGTGGACCCTCAAATCTGGGTAAAAATACCGTGGGGTGGGAGTTTCCGTCGAGGTCGTCATGATATGGCGTGGGAGAGCGAACACCCAAATTGATGGGCGGTCGAGCTTCCAGCTTCGACCTTCGAGACCGGGTTTCGTGGGAACACGCACTTGTCAGCCTGCCTCCTATGTGTTGGATAGACGTGCACTGCAATTACGGCCTGACGAGAACCGGGAAAAGTTCGGGACCGACGTCCGTGTGATTTATTCACACATTGAGCTAGCCGTTCGTCCGACTGTCCCTTGGAGGTTTCACCATGTCTTACCAAAGGTCATCGAGGCCAACGATCCCGAGCCGCCTTACCCATCCCTCTTTCCCTCGCCTCTCGCCCGCCTCCCAAGAGGTTTTGGCATTCTTTGGCGGGAATGGTGGAAGAATTTTCGGGAACTCTCCCTGGCTCCGTTCGGCCATGATATCACACGGCGAGCATTTGCCATGGCTCACAGCAATCACCTTGGTTTTCTGGGTTTTTTTACCGATACCACGGCCCACCGGGCACGGACAGTTGTCATGATTGTCAGGTCTTCTAGCCGCCAAAAAACCCACTTGTCCCTCGGCACCTTTACGGACACGCCGAGGAATTGATCCCATGCTTCCATCATTCAGCTTACGATGACCGTTCGTCCCATCCACGTCCGCCCGTTCCCGTTCTCATACTTAAACCACGGGGGGCCACCCTGCCTCTTTACTTCGCCTTCCCCTCTTCTCGGACCCCTAGCTATCTCCCCCACCCTTCCCACTTCAGCGTTTCTCGCCGCTGCTTAGGATGACCTCCACGAAATGCGGTTGGGTTGACCTCCCGAAATGCCGGAAACGCTGCTGGTTCGCCCACATACCCCCGCCCGAGGAACTACACAATTACATGACAATCATGGACGATTTCGGTGTCAGTCTTGAGCAAACCGGGCGCACATTCCAACATCTCATGATGTGGTAAGCTTCGTCCGTATTTCATATATTCAATAACCCGAGGGGTTTAACGCCCCACCGCGGCACAGGGAGCCTGGTCATATAACAACAGAGGGTTCAGCCTCCTCCATGAACATGCCAGCTGACACGACCTACCACATCACTGCATTGGCGTCAGCCAGCATGACCACGGGTCGTTTTAGGGCGTTCGCCACCCACATCTACATTAAGGGGGATATACCCCGTGCGAGGTACTCGTCTTACTCGTCAACTTACGCTACGATCAGGCGCGGAACCAGGGAGAAGACGGTCGTCGAGGAATCTCAGCCCCTTCCCCAGGGGTTGCTCTCCCGGATGTACTGACTCCTCTCCATTCCCGTTCCTGTAGGTCCGATCCAGCACGCCCACCTCCCATCATAAAGCCCGCCTCT
>Ga0307509_10003854_pt1 | contig 22238 bp, 25 predicted proteins | sample 10_EM_MG_FD_202245 | JGI IMG/M metagenome (GOLD analysis project Ga0307509, IMG submission 202245) | Populus trichocarpa ectomycorrhiza microbial communities from riparian zone in the Pacific Northwest, United States - 10_EM | ecosystem: Host-associated > Plants > Roots > Unclassified | place... | reverse complement strand
GAGGTACTTTTTAGGAGGGCGTGATGGTGGCATGGTGGGTTATGGCTGTGGATGTCGTTGCGACCGTGGTCAATTTCATGACAATTTTGCCGGGGGTGCCAAGACCTTCCACCCGCTAGTTGTACATGCATGTATGTATTAGGATACTTGTAACGGGCGGCTTCTCGAAGAACTTCAAACGTGGGGATCTCTGGGCATGAGACAGGATCTACTTGTACCAGAAAGTGGATGATTCTTGGCCGCTTGGCCGAATGCTTGGTATGTATAATAATATGTTATTAGATTTTAAGATTTTATAACAGCGACTTGGCTAGATTGGACTACCTCCAACTACCACCACCATAACGGCCGTAGCAGGGAAGAAAGTCCCATAATAATCGAAACCTCCAAATGTATCTCCCTTCATCGTGGACGTCCCCCCCCCCCCCCACCCCTCCCTTCCACCAGCAATCTCAGAACTACTCCTTCCCAGCGCAGATATACTTTCTACAGCCCTTCCCATCCTCGATATCTGTGCCTTTGCCTAGAAACCCATTAGCCCCGCCATTCATCCTCGAGATTGGGTCAGTGCTTACAATCGCCAGAACTAACAATGCAGTTATCGTACGCTGCCAGGAAGATCTTGTCCTTGCATAGACAGGGCAAGTGTTCGCCTAAACGCTTTTCCATGTCGCGCGGTTTGCCGCAGGCGGTTTGGGAACCAAGGGACTTCTGCACGCAGGTGAGTGCGCAGGCGGGAGGTCCACCGGCGGAGGCCAGGAGGGGGAGGAGAATGAGAAGGATGGGGGTCGTTAGGGACGTGAAGCGCATTTTTTTCCTTTCGTTGACGTTCGTGTGGCTACGTGTGTGGTGTGGTAATTGATGAAAGGGAGGAACGTAGGAGGAAGGGGAAGGGTGGGATATCAAGTACGTGAGAGAAACGGTACTAGAATGTCGTAGCAAGTACTCGGGAGACTCGTCTAGCACAAGTATAAGAATTGGAGTGAGAAGGGAGGGCGGGTTTACTTATACCCATCACGACCACCACCACCACCACCTCCTCCTACTGCTCCTGCTCCTCCTCCTCGTCGTCGCTCCCTACGAATCGGGGAACCCCAATCAGCCCACTCCAACCCACCCATCCCGTCCTTACTCTACAAGTGCTGGTACTACCGGCGGCATACATGGTACTCGAGCAGCTAGCATCCAGGTTGTACAGTACTATACACAAACCTCACGGTTCCCTTCCCTTCCTCCACATTTCCACCTCCAGCCAGCCAGCTTTCCAAATATAGCCCACAACTCACCCACACAAACCCCATACTAATCTCCTCCAAAGCCAAAATTCCAACCCCACAACACAACGCAGCAACAATATCCTCACCACGACAGGCGACACACACTTGTGCGGTCCGCTGGATTCCGCTTTTGCGCTGTAGGAGTTACGTACAACTTCCTGCAAGAAGGTAAGGAACAGTTGCTTAAGGTTGACCAGCCAGATACTGTACATCCTTGTTTGTTTTGGTTAATGGTTCCTACGGCATCCTTGCACCTGTACGCTTTGTCTCTCTTTCGCTTGTTTTTTTACAGCAACTCATTATGCTGTCTTTCCAGCGTGATACTACTCGAGTACCGTACCCTACTATTCACAACACCGCAGAGTGCAGTACAGTATGTGGAACCGTTTGCGACAGCCATCACACCCATGAGTTATATAATGCTGCATACAAGGTACGGGTAGGCCCATCTTCATCGGGGTCCTTTGCAAATGTAAATTACCAAGCGAGGGAGCAAGTACCGTCTGTTACCTAGCGATTCGTAAGTGACCAAAACGCCTTGACGCCAAGATTCAGGGGTCTAAATCTAAATCGGGACATCTTGGTGCCAAATCGTCCGGATACGGTATCATACTTTGGGGGTTTGTCGAGTGAGCCAGCAGTGGCAGGTCAGTGGGAAGTGCAAATGCAGTAGGCCAAGCACCTGCACATGGGTCGATATTGCATCTCTCATCTCGATCACCCGGATTGGGGTATCGATAATAGGGCGGTAAAGCCCGGATGTTGATATTTCCGCCAGGTGTAGCACGGTATTGTCCTGAGTGGAGTACTAGTACTGTATGGGGAAGTAAGGAGGCGAGTCGGGAGGGGAGGCAGGAATGAAAGGGATACATTACCGTATTTACTCGCTACAAGTAGATCCACCATCGGGGATCTTAATAGGGTATGGTGCCGGTCATCGATAATCTGGGTACTGTAACATTCATTTGGGTGCTGAATAATCATGCCAAGATGCCGAATTTGGTAACTGGAACAGGTACATTTACCATTTTAGGCAATTTTAATGCTTATTAATCAGAAAATATGAGGAATATTGGAGAAAATTAGGCAAAACTCTCAAACTTCAAACCCTTATAACTCCACAACCAGTTCTCTTTTCACAGTTTTAAGAGCGACCACTAATAGAGCACATCAAGTAGTATATATTTTCACTCTTAAAAGAAATATGGGTCATATTTTGGTGGAGTAGTAGACCTTCAAAGTTGGGAACGCTTTTCACGAAAAAGATACCCAGGTTATTGGTGACCGGCACTATAGAAATCACCGTCTAAACTACGGTAGGTTTAGAAGAACGGGTTAACAAAATTACTAATACCCGTTAATGGGATCCCCCGGACTCAGCTTAGGTAAGCTATTCTGTGACGGGAAAACACCGCTCCTTCTTGCGGTGTTTTGTCTCGGATTGTGAAGGAGAGAGGGGCCCGACCGTAGATGGTGGATCTGGCGAGTAAATACGGTAACCTGTATTAAAGTCTGAGCTGACTGGGAATTTGAAATGCTTGTATTGGGTAAAAAGCGAAGCGAACCGGTGATCCATGGCAACCCGATAGCAAGATTGTCATGTCGTGGGATTGGCTGTGGTACAAGTAGAGAAAAGGATGAATGCGCCGCTATCATGCTTGATAAATGGGAAGCGAACAAATGCATCAAAGCAATCAAAAAAAAGAAGGAAGGGAAAGAAAGAAAAGAAAAAGGGAAAAGGGAAGGGGAAAGAAAGGGGAAAAAGAGGGGAAAAAAAGGATCCCGATCCAGTTGCCCCAACAAGTGCCGGTAGAACTAGAAGATAATAAAAGAGAGGGGAAGAGAAGAGAGCAAGCAAGATATTATACAAGACCACACGAAACTCCCACTCCCTCAGATAAATTTCGTATAATATAAAGCCAGTCTAGGAACAACCTTTTAATTAGTCCTGTACATGCATTTCCTCAAATTCATCCAATAACTCGTCTACCGCAATCTCCGGAGGACCGCCATCATCACCGTCATCATCCTCGGTATCCTGTCCCATCTCGCTCTCCGGCGGTGCCCTTTCTTCCCTTACACCTTCCATCTCGACACCTTCCATCCTCTGCGTCTTAGGTTGATTCTTCCTCGTGTTCTTATACAATGCCAATGAAGCCCTAAGTTCCGTGTCTTCCTCAACGTCCCTAAGAAACATCTCATAGTCCCTCTCAGCACGCTCCTGGTCCTGCTTCCTTGGAAGCATATCTGACTCCTCGCGGGCCATACGCCTAAGACGCCAGTTCCTGTTCTTGCTCTTCTTCTTCCGCGGATAACTCTTCTTTACCAGGATGACTTCTGGAATCTGGCCTGGTGCTGTGCGCTCCAGCTCTTCGTATTGCTGGTTGTTGAAGTTTGCGCCGCTGAGATGATAGCCGAGGACTGAATCGCCCGGATGCAGGATGCCACCAAGGTGTGTGCATACGAGGTAGCTTTGGGTGTTGGAGACCATGTCAGATGCCCTGGCAACTTGTGCGTCTGCAAGGACGAAGCGGCCGTGGGTCGGGCCCAAAGGCTCAATGTCTAGGACTATGAATTCTACCAATTCTTGTACATCTGCGAGAGAGGAGAAGGGAGCACGCCAGTAGACGGATGTTTGCACGTCTGTTACTTGTAGGGTGTTGGGGTCCATTAGGTGGATGGAGTTTCCGACTCTGGTGCAGAGGAGGAGGGGACTAATTGCATGATTGTAAGCAGCAACCTTCGGAACGGTTTGGGGGGGAGGTTACGAAATATTTCCCAGCGATCTTGCCATCTTGATCGGGATACACACTAGGTCGTCCTTGCAGATAGGAACCAGTTCAACGGAATATGTAAACTTATATGACTTAGTGCTAGTATGAATATCTGTCGAAATCAACTCAGAAGACTTCTTCGTTGTGACCGGGACAACCGCTCCTAGGAAATCCACCATCTTCGTAGCGTGGTTCCTTTGCGAGTAATAGAAATCGAGCCCATCTTTAACCTCCCGAATGTTGATGGTGTCCTTGTGAGCATTATGTTTCAAAATCAACTGCTCAAGGTACAAGAATGTCCTCTTATGAGGAACCTTCTGCCGAACCTGCACGCAGGCCCTCCAAGTATTCGCTATAAAAGCACCGTTAATACCCATGCACCCACCATAAGCAAAGGCTACATACCAGTAAAGGATTTGGCACAATCCGGGCATTGATGGTACGCAACAACGTACTCAACCTCAAAGCTCTGCTGCAAAATTGTGCTCTGGAACGCCTCCTGTTGCACCGTAATCTTGACTCTAATCCTCTTCGAATGGGGCTCCGTCCAAATAAAGCTAGCGTCTATGATCCTGACCTTCGCTAGGCCCCTCAGTTTCCGCAGGCACAGCGCAAGCAGCTCTCTGCTCTCGGGCGCTGCGGAGACCCATTGACTGGGCGGCTGCAACCACCTATCACACCCGCGGCAGAAGTGGATCGTGGCTTCACGCTGGATCCCGTCGGAGATGTCGACGTTGAGTTTTATGCAGTCGTAGCACATTGCCACACCAGTTGAACCGTCGATTGGGGCACCGCATGTTGCACAGAGGACTCTTGTTTCTGCGTTAGCGTTTGGACTCAGAAGTGGGAGGGTGAGAGGGGGCGTACGTTGCTATGGGAGTCCTCCCGGCGGAGATTGGGAGTTGGACTGTATCTAGATCCATTTTTTCCTATTTTATAGTAGTAGTTTGAGGTGGCCACTGTGGTGTTGAGGAACGGCGCTGCGAAAGAACGAATGGAGGGGCGGAAATTTTGAAATTTTATTTTCCTTTGAAATCCAACCCCACCAATCTTATCTAATCAAGATAAGATTTCTAAGCAAGTCCCCTCGCAGTTGCCTCAATTCAATCATAAGCTAATGTTCCTTGGCCCGGGCCCGGTGGTTTGTCTCGTAGACGCATCAGACTTCACAATAAACAATTCCGGTATAATACCAACCACACAAAATGGTATTTCTCGCCCGCTATGCTATTTGCCACTATATGGATATCCGACGGCTGACACATAACATCAATCACAGCCCCCAAAGAAACGCTCTCGCGCAAGCAGAGCTTCAAAACTGGTAGCAGAGCTAGATTTAACGCCTGAAGAGGAAGAAGAGGTCGCAGAGGTGTGGTCAATGTACGTTGATGAGGAGACCTCAGAGGACGTTGGTGAGGAAGTGATTGCCACAAAGGACGTTAGGAGAGTCTTGATGTGAGCTTTGGTCCTATATACTATACTTATCCAGGACCGCATAATGACCGGGAAAATACCGCAGTGGCATGGGATTCGAGTCTTCAAAAGAGGAATTGAACGAGATACTCGAAATTGTCGACCCGGATGACGAGGGCTGGGTTACTTATGAAAGGTTTCTACCGGTCGCGTCGCTGAAGTTGAAAGGTTTACCCCTCCTATCCCTTGTCGGAGAAGGCGCGGTGGGCGTTAACGATTACCTATGATATAGACAGAGACGTCCACGAAGAAGCCGAGAAAGCATTCCAAATCTTTACTGCCGGTCAACCCGGTCCCATCACTATGGAGCACTTGAGGCGTGTTGCCGAGCGACTCAAAGAAGATGTCACAGACGATCAGTTAAGAGAGATGCTCGCGGTAGCCTGCACAAAGGAGATCAGTAAAGGCGTGGACCTGTTGGTAGGCCCCATTACGATCTCAAACCACCGCTGACCCTTTCCGTAGGAGTGATTTCCAAGCGGTAATGAAACGGGCTGGTGTCCTATAATAAGTTATGATATGATCGGAGGCATTATTTTTTCTGGTAAAAATGAGCAATCTTGGGGAGTTATAGTTTATCCACGTTATATCCATTCATTGTAATCAAAGAGCTAAAAAGGGTCTATTTCGCTCTCAAATTTGGAAGTTTGGGGGAAAAAAGCATTCCCCGTATGAAGTCCAGTAGATAGATATTCCAGCGGAATTGGTAGGAAAAAGCCCATGCAATGATCTCCATTCTAGCCCCCTCCCCCAAGTAGCTCGCTCCCCCAATCGTATCTCATTAAAGTAAGGTATTATGACTGTGCCTGCGGTGATATTAAAACGACCGAGTCCCCTGCGATCCAATTCTAATCATCAGCTTTATGCTCCCCCTTCCATACTTCAGAAAAAGGTGAAGCAAACCTCGAACAAACAACATCTCCGACTGTTTTTTGATTGTCTATCCACCTCAACTTTGTCAGTTTCCATTCCAAATCATCGTTGCATCCTCCCCAGCCTAACACAAACGAACCTTAACACTATCGTCCTCCTCATCATCGCCGACAACATATATCGTCTCTTCAACGTCTCCCAAGACAAGGTTGCAATGGGAGTCGTAAGCCTAGCCCCCCTCCCTTAGCATTTTGTATTGTAATATAACTCCCCAAGCAGAAACAGTGGGAGTTCAAACATGTAACCTCCCCCTTAATTCCCGATCTCCGCGTAGTTTGACGAATACCTGCTCGTCGAGGGATAGGCGGACAAGGTCAAGGGGCTCCTGAATCGGACTCGTATCGTCGGCGTCTGACATTCTTCGTGTCTCTTTTTCGTTGCTGTTCTTTCTGTCGTGATTGGTAGAGTATTTGGCGAGTTGGAATTGGAGTTGGTGGGGTGGAACTCAGTTAGTTCCGCTGATAGGCAGTTCTGGTTATCGCCTTCTCACCGGGTTGCCTAGCGGGTTGGATTGTTGCCAAGAAGTGGCTGAAGGGAGGCCCTAACCCTAGGGCCTGTGTAGGCCGGACGTCACGAAAATCGAGTGGGAAGAAGATTTTACTGTTTTGAAACTTTCGTGGCAATAGCTATTAATTCCAAGTGAAACTACTGGCATTTAACTAGGCAAAGTATAGTATAGGAACTATATCTCCACCTTATACGCATCATACATATACGACTCCTCCAAACTCTTTGCGAAAAATATCAGATAAATCCACATAAAAAACTCCCTGACCATGTTCGCAAACCATCCGATGTCCTTGATACCCCCCCAATTCTTGTTCGCCTGGAGGTAAATCTTGTCCACCCTCGGCTTTCTAATCTCCTCAAATCGAGTAAATACCTTTTCTAGGTCGTCTAGCCCTTCCTTCTCGAAGATGCGAGAAAGAACGACTGCATCTTCTAATGCAAGACTGAAGCCTTGACTTCCTCCGTGGGGCGGCATCTATATTATCCACTCAGTGACTTTTCCTAAAGGATAAGAGAGGAGGCGAAAAAGGAAACACACCGCATGAGCAGCATCCCCAAGCAACACGCATCTTTTGGAATGCCAATTCCCGCCATGTTCCAGCTTCCACACAGGGTATAAATAGATGTCCTCCGATTCCTCAATGAGTTCCTTAATACACCCTACCGCACTCCCTTCAAACCTCTTCAGTACATCCCTCTTCACCGCCTCTTTGTCTTCACCCACAGTCCTCCATCCATCCCTCGACTCCTCCTCCTGTACCTCCATAACAGCTGCCCAATAGACCTCCGTCATGGCCGCATCGCAATAGCTAACGATAATCGACCCACATCTTCCATTGAAAAACCCTGTCCGATCAAAGGGAATCGGCACCGTGAGCGCAGCCTTCTTGACAATACCATAAGACGCAGCGACTCCAGTGTACACAAGGAGCCTATCACTCTGCACCAGCCCACTCCGAACGACGGAGTGTATCCCGTCACAGCCGAGGAGTAAATCCCCCGTCACCCCTTCTTCTTCGCCTTCGAACTTAGCAATTACTCCATTTTCCTGTTCCACCACCTCCACCAATTTCTTCCCGAATACGACTTCAACGCCAAGCTCCCCCGCTCTTTCCAGGAGCACGTTTTGTAATTCTCGCCTGGGCACGCGTAGACTCTCATATCCGTGCCGAGACTTATCTCCGAAACTCATACTGCCCAAGGCCTTCCCACTGCTTGCCGAGAACATTTGCATTGTCGAAACGCTGCAGCCAAGGGTTTTTAACTTTTCGTAGACACCAAGTTTGTCAAGGATGCGGAGGGCGTTCGGGGCGAGGCTTATCGCCCCGCCGAGAGGGGAGGGGGTAGGACGGAGTTCGTATATTGTGACTTGTAGGCCGAGAGAGTGCAGGAGGAGCGAGGTTGCGGGGCCGGTTATGCCGGCGCCGATGATGAGGGCTTTTGGGGGTGCCATAATGCCAAGGTGTCTGTGGTGGAAGAAAGGAATGGCTTGGGGAGGGGTAGGGGGTTTTCAAGTGTTTATACATTATTTTTCTTCACGATAAGGAATACCGTTACTCGAAGACGGCTCAGCTACAAGGTTTGGACATCGCTGGATTGGTTGGCCCGAGTGGGATGTTACACAGGGTATCGTATTCCAGCCGCTGTGTGCTGGGGTGTCCACGTTGGCTGGGCGAGGCTTATTTTTACTCTAAGCATGTTGCTTGGTTGCTACGACAGTCTGCTATGGTTGAGACTTTCGGTGTTGCCGAAGATCGGATTCAGACTACTGGTGATAGCAATTTCGCCGGGTCTTGTGTCGACAGTTGGGTATGTGATTGGTTTCTGCGCTTTTGAACAAGAATATTTCAGTCGGCACTGCGCATATAGCCTTGGCCGGCATGCATCGAGTTTCGTGAAGCAAAAGTTACCTGAGGCTTCTAAGCATTGGGCAAATGCAGCGGCCGAGATAGTTGGCTCTTGAAAGGGAGTAGGCTGTGGGAGTGTAATGTGATTGAGCAATTGTCATGAGTTAGGTGTAATAACGGTCACCCTGCTGCTATGCTTGAAGTCATATCTGGTGGCCTATAAGCGAGCACAGGAGGGCTAAAGCTTTGTTGGAGGAAGCCTTCTCAACGGAACTACGCCTGAGAAAACCATCAAATCTACTTCAACAACCTGTTCTTTTGTATCATACCTTACAGAGGACTTAGAAACAAATCGTACCTGCCCCAACAGCCGCAGTAACAACAATCAAATTTTAAGCCCATTGCCAAGTTGAGGTAATGATAGTAAACCTGACAAACCAAAACAATTATGCCAAGCTCTCAGTCATCGCCAAGATATAGACCAGAGCGCTCCGCGAGGCATGGCTTGGCACTAAATTTTGTAGTATGATATCATAAGGAACTCGGTAGCCGGAGCCCTTTGCCAAGAAACTAATACAGTATTGTCCATCCATCTTCAACCACCAAAGGATTTTCAACCACAAGTCTAAATTTAATGAGAATCTATGGCTCTATTAGGTGATAGGGTGGGTGATCCTCTACACACTAATGAAGAGAAAATAGGAAGATCTCAGGTTTTAATGGGGTTATTTGGGTTTAAAATTTCGGTAGAAGCGGGGGAATGTTTAGGATGGGTTAATTACTGTTAGCATCCTGGAGCAAAGACTGTCAATTGATACCGTAAAAATCCTTTAAATCCACCATCGGAGATCTCAAACGTAAATTACTATCTAAACCACAATAGGCTTAACTAGGTAGTTTAGCGAGATAATGAACCCCTGTGAATTAGATCCAGCAAGCTCAGCCTCCCCAAGCTATACTCTGTCAGGATAACACTATTCCTTCTCAGGGTGTTTTGTTTTGGATTGCGATGGCGTGGAGCTCGATCCCCGATGGTGGATTTAAAGGATTTTTACGGTATTTGCCAATATTCTAACCTAAAAAATGATCAGTCTTGGCAAGTTAATATACTGTTAATTCAGTGAAATGAATGTCTACTTACAGAATTCCCTAACCATACTAATCAACCAAGACTATTAATATCATATCGTACTTGCAAATATTTGCCAAGCCTCTCGGAAAGTGCTGCCTCACGGAGCGCTCATCCAGTCCGAGACCCCTCGTGAGGCTGAGAAAATCAACAATACCCTTGTTCGCTCACAGACACGAAAGCTTGGGTCTATCCCCCGAAACTCCTTGACTCGGCCGCGAACTCTTCGTAACATCCCCAACTGCCTCACAACCCTCCACCCATCAACTCCAAACATAATGTTTTGTGCAAGTATGTCGCGTCGGTTGATGTTCTTTACATGGAGAATCAATTGCTAATTGTTATGGGTTTTTTCTAGTTTCCGGAGAAGCGCCGACTGCTCCCGTCGTCTCATCGAAATCTGGTAGTCTCTTTGAAAAGCGCTTGATTGAGGCCTACATTGAAGAGCATGGCACCGATCCTGTCAGTGGCGAAGATTTAAATACTGCTGATCTGATTGAAGTTAAATGTTTGTTTGTTTTCTTCCAATTTGTTTCTATGATTTCCGTCCCCTTTGGTGTTGATTCACTGACGTTTGACTTTGCAGCCTCAAAGATTGTCCGTCCGAGACCTCCTACACTCACCTCCATACCCGCACTACTTACTTCCTTTCAAGACGAATGGGACTCCATTATGCTTGAGACTCACAAGCTGCGTAGCCAGCTTGTCCAGGTTAGGCAAGAACTCACAACTGCACTTTACCAAAATGATGCGGCGGCTAGAGTTATCGCGAGGGTTACCAAAGAGCGGGATGAGGCGAGAGAGGCACTCGCGCAATTGTCTGTTGCTACGGGGTCGGGATCAAGTCGTGGCCCTGACGAAATGGAAGTCGATAAGGATGGCCTTCCAAATTTCGTTAGGGACAAAGTTGATGAGACCATGAAACAGTATGTTCCCGTCGCCTCTTCCTGAAGGATGGAATGGTAAATAACAGCGTTGAAGATTGTCTGCATCGAGGAGGAAACGTGCTATTCCCCAAGGCTGGGCGGATGCGGAGAGCGTTTCGACTTTCCAGACCCTTCGTACACTGGAAACACCATTTTCTGGCGCTAGCTCCCTTGATCTCGATGTTACCAGTGAACTCGCGCTTGTTGGTGGAGCTAACGGGTCTTCTGGAATTTACTCGCTTGCTCGGGAGGATATGGCAACTATCCTAAATGCTTCTGACGGCGCTATTGTTGATGTCGCCTGGGCCGGGAGAAATGCAATCACGGCAAGTACAGGCGGTGTTCTAAGGATATGGGATCAACAAGGAAGTGATAGTACTACTATTAAAGCCCATTCAGGTGGGCTAAAAGCTCTAGCTACTCACCCTAGGGATGATCTTCTGGCTTCTGTCGGCGAAGATAAGAGCTGGGTTGTCTACGATTTGGAGGCCTCGAAACCTGTTATTCAGGCCTACGGGGAAGATGGTATGCTCTATGGCCTATTGGGTTGATTATACATTTAGGCACATAGACGATTCTAACATCTCCGTAGAAATCTCCACTGCTGACTTCCATCCCGATGGGCATCTGTTCGCGACTGGGACCGGGAATTCCGCTCTTATTTATGACATCCGCACCACTGTTATTGGCGCAGATTTCAAGCTCGGTGGTACTGTTTCCTCTATGAGCTTCTCCGAAAACGGGTTCTGGTTGGCGATTGCTTTGAAGGGCGGGACCGATGTTCAGATCTGGGATTTGAGAAAGATGACTCAAACCAAGGCTCTGGAAATCGGTAGCAAAGTGGACGCGGTCAAATGGGATTACACCGGCCAATACCTTGCAACCGGTGGTCAAGCCGGAATCAGTGTCCAGGCCTATTCGAAATCTACTAAATCTTGGTCTGAACCTCTTAGAACTGCCGTCTCTGCTGTTTCCACTGCATGGGGTGATAGTGCGGCGAGTTTGGTGGCGGTCGATTCGCAAGGAGTTTTGACCTGGTTGGGAATCAGAGAAGGATGATAATACCAGAAGGGAGATCAGCTTGTACCTTTTTCTTTCTTTTCCTTTTTCCTTTCTTTTCTACTAAAAATCTGGCAACCGCTCTTCTCTTTTCACCTGTAGCATTAAGGCAGCGTTACAAGACAGTTTTCTTTCTTTTCTCCTTTTTTCACCCTATTCTTTCTCGGGGTTCGGTTTGCATTTTTGAGCAAATTGTGACGCTATCATACATGTATTATAAGAACGGAGAAATCCTCTCTCCTACTCTTCTACAGCCTTTAGGCTTTCGAGGGGGTTCCATGGCTGTCTTAGGACAAAGGTATACACTAAAGTGGTTAACTTCCAGTCTCGGCTCGCTCCATCATGCTAGAATCTAGGACCGTAACCATAGATTTGAGAAAGCTTTCTGCGGTGATCACTTGTAACATACGATTTCTGTTGTTGCCCCACCATAGCACCGTACTAGTGCTGTACGAGTAAGTACTCCTCAAATACAGCAGCCTCCAGGGCCCAACCGTCATCACCATCAACTCATCCCTCAGTACCGTTTATCAACGAAATTTTAATTTTTGCCACAAATGTTATATCCCAATATACGGTTCTTGCCCCAGGAATACCCGTTATCGATACTGTATCCAGGCTGGTGTACTGTGCCCCTGTGACCCTTTTGTCGCAAGGGGTGATTAATTGGTGTCGTGAGAGAGAGAGAAAAAAGCTCCCACTTGTACCGTACTGCAACCCGTCGTTTACGCTAAAACTTCGTGCGAAGTACCCTTAAAGGTCCAGCATCTATTGAGCTTCACACCTCTCATCATTCCCGTCAACCTCGCAAAACTCTTTATGAGGCTGATATACGATAATATGGGACTCAGATTACTGACCTTGTTGCTGTAGGTTGTACTTGCAGTTGTTTATTCCTCTGCGGATTGGCCCTAGAGATTCGTAATTCGAGCGCCCTCAAGGTCTACCTGTACCGGTAGGTAATATGTTCACACTCTCGAGACACAACAACAATCTTTTCTACCCTCTCAGGGCACCGACGTCTGTTCCGCCCCACCATCTCCTCCCTCTCTCCCTCTTCCTCCTTCTCCTTCATTTATTTCCACCATACTAACTCCCTAATCTTTTCTCTCACGTTCTTCGCTCTCCTCAAGTTCACCACTTTTTCCCACCAAAGGAGAAGATACATCTGACTGCTGCTACACAGAATCTTGAACAAGGCTCACTGAACAAGGTTCCGCAAAAAGTGTGGACCCAATCATGTCGGAAGAACATTCTCGTCGACCCCCTCCAAACGCAGGACGAGTTCGCAAGGTCCGTTGAACGATCCATTTGTTTCGCCACTTATACACTCCTCGCTCAGTTAGGTTTGAAAGTCGCTAACACGAATTGTCTTTCCTCTGTCTCCTTAGCGAAGCCGGGAACAAATGCAGGCAGGCCCCTCGTCGGGCTCCTCCGCCTCCCCCGTCGCCACTGCTACAACCGCAACCACAACAACAATCGCTGGTTCAGGTTTGATTCTGCCGGGTTACCCAACTCAACAACGCCCGTCTCCAGCAAACCGCAATGGAGCTCCCCAATCCTCGTCCTCACAAACAGTAATCGATCTAACAGACTCTCCCCCACCACTTCCGAGATCCGAGCGGCCTGGCCATCATCCTCCCCTCAACCTTGGTCGAACCGAGGTAATTGATGTTGATGCTCTTCCGGACTCTCCGCCGCCACAGATTCCCCCTATACCACCATTTAGTCAAGCTGAATGGGTGGGGCAGTACGATGACGATATGGCTCTATATCTCGCCAGAGATGCTGCGCACGGTTTGTTGGGCGTCAGTGGCCGGAACGGAATATTCTTAAATCCCCATCGCCGAATTTCACCTCCGAGGCCGGTTGAGCCCAATGCGCTCTACAGCCAAGTCGGACCAGATGCCCCCTTTCAACGTCGATTCTACCCACAGGCCGACGACCCGATGCTGGGACATGGAGGGGTGGTAGGACCAGGACCTTCTGGCAGGAGCGCTATGGGCGGATACAACCCAATGGGGGCTAACTACCCTCCCCCCCGCGGTGTCATGGAGATGCTCCACAGCGTTAGGGGTGCTGTCCCACGAGCAATCAACAACCTACACCTACCAGTGAGGGGCCGCCCCCCCGTAATAGACCGCGGTTTCCAACCACCCGGACAATTAGACTACAGCCGACGTGCTCCTGGGATAATCCGCGAGGACTCGCCAGTGATTGAAGACGCAGCCAGGGCTCGAAATATAGATTACAAAGCGCCCCCGCCAGCTAGAGAAGGGTTTACCAGGAGTCCAAGGGATAGTGACATACTTGTCTGCCCGGAATGCCAAACAGAACTAGGCGTTGAATCAACGGATGAGACGCGAGAGCAGGTCTGGGCGTCTAAATGTGGTCATGTGCGAATTTCTATATCCATGCTTTTGATTGAGGTCTAGCAACTAATAGGTTCCCCGGGTGACAGTGCTATTGCGGCAAATGTGTCCACTCATTCCGCGTCCCGGCACTCACGAAGAACGGGAAGAAGGGAGCAAGACCGAAACACAAGCCTTGCGTGGTATGCTCAAAAGTAAACCTCGCGGCGAAGTCGAACATGTTCAAAATCCATCTATAATTCCTCCCCCTTCCACTTCATTTATCAAACGCTATCTGTTATGATGGTAATGGTGGCGGCAGCGTCAGGGGCGGGCGGTTTCTTTCTTTTTTTCCCTTCGTTTTTACAATTTGTCGGTTTTCGGTTTGGGTGGTGGGGCTATTCATACTTATCTTTCACTCCACATCTCTGCTATTAAGCCACTTACTCTTTACTCACCTAACACGATATTCCATGAGGTTCATGACATTATTGCCTGCTTCCTTTGGCAACTGTGTCTGTGGCTGTTTTGTCTGTCATTGGTTCAGTTCCGTGCTACCCAATCGAGCCATTACGCTCTTGCTGGCTGGATATATCTTTACTCTTACTTTATCCTCCCCCCTTCCTTCACTCCTCTGAAGCAATACAGCGTTGACCACTCATTATCATTTCCTCTCCCTTCCCACCTTCTTCCGTTTAACTTTATTTGGCTTCCTCAGTTATAACTACTCATTATCATCATATCACGGTCATAGACGGGTGCCTTTTTTTCCTTTCCGTTTCTTTCTTACCCCTTCTCCCTCCCCCTCACGGTAGGGAGGACAATCACCCCTTCACCCACCGGCGCATCATCCTTTCTTTCCTCCTTTCTCTCTTTCTTTCACCACATTTCCGTTGCAATTCGGTCAGTTTATCAGGTTAACGGTAATGGGCTCATGGGGTGTCACTCGAGAATGTCCGTTTTTGCTTTGACTTTATGTGGGAGGGGCTGATGTAGGTAGTTTGGTCTGGGGTCCATTTCCTTTTTTTTGGGGGGGGAAGGAGTTGAAAATGCAAAGTCAGTTAAAATTATTTTTTGGTCTGGGCAGTCGGTGGGATTTTGGCAAATAGATGAATGGGGCGAGTAGGAGTATGATAAAGCATTGTTTCATAGTGCTGGGTATTCTGTTCGCAAGTAACGTGTCATAGCTATTATATAGAATCCAAAGCAGCCTCTTCTTCCCCCATCTCGATCCCTACCACCACCACCACTGCCAAGGCACACTCATTCACGTGTTTAAAAAAAGTAAAAACGGCCCAGGGGAAAACCTAACCTACCAATGAAGTATGAATAATGAAGAAATCTCATGCAATGTAAGTATCATTCTATACCCATCCTACAAAATGATGAACAGGGGGAGGGGGGGGGAGGGGGGCGGGGGGCGGGGGACGGATATGGAGAGAGAGAGAACAGAAAATAATAAATAGGAAGAAACACGGTAACCGCTCGTAGCAGCGAGTTAGGAGAGAGAGGGGGCAGAGTTGGAAAGTGGGATAATGTAAAAAATGAATAGACCAAAAGCACACCAAGAAGTTCACGAGGTATCCATTTCCTCCTGAGGGGGTGGCTCTGTTCCATTCTTCCTGCGTGAGAATTGGACAAAGTCGTCCAGTATCGACGGCCATGCGCCTGTATTGCCCCCCATCACCATCACCATCGATTAACCCCGCCATGACCGACTAACTGTAGGGGAAGGGGGGAGGGACTAACCATCGACATCATAACTCCTCAACTCCGGATCCTTATCGGCAAATTGCACAAAGTCATACATGCAATTCCAAGTATCCTTCGCAATACTCTTCTTGTACTCGGTCTCCAAGAACTCAATCCAGTCCTCCAGGTTCTTCTGGAAGCGATGGGTAAAGAGGAGTTTCCAGTATTCAATCGCAGTGTCCATTTGGAGGGAGCGCTGGTTGGGGTTGCGGGCAAAGTTGTATGTGAACAGGTAGACCTTCTTGAAGGTTGCCTCGTCATTGGTGAAGGAAGCACGAAGCGTGGGAACCTTGGCTCGCATTTTTTCGAGCGTGTCACAGCTGGTTATTTTTGTCAGCGTGGGGGAATGGAGGTGAGTGGACGGGAGGGGGAGGTTACTTGAGAGCCTTCCACCCTTCGACGAATCCTTCCCGTGTGAATTCACCCATTGTTGGAGCTTTCAGGGCTTCCGCGAGGACAAGAACTGTCTCCTCTTCGAGGCCTACGCCGATTGCCGGAAGGAATTTCATGACGCCGTTAACCGTCATGGTATCCTCCGGATCGCTGGGTTCTGCGATGAAGGGTTCCATATTTTTAGCTGTCATCCTCTTCTTTCAATTGGGAGAGGAGGCTGTATCCTACCTCGAAACTGGTCGAACACCTTCCTCAGTGCCGGATCAGCTGAGGATGGCATTGTCGAAGAAGAATTATTCGAGGTAAAGTACCTGTTGAATCGTCGAGACATGTTAGGATCACAATTATTATCGTTGTTTTGATCTTGTTCTCTGTTTCCTCCCCTTCCCGTTGGAGGGGTACAGGAATCAGGGATATTCGAGATATAGAGACGTGTTCAGGTGAGACGGAGTGGTAGGTAATAAGACGAGGTTTTGACAATAGATATGAGAAACGTGCGCGGGTGGGGAGGATATGTTAAGCAACGCGGAAGGTTGCTGCCTTAATATTCGTATTAGGCAGCGATATGTAGACAGGAGTATCGCAGCAAATGATTCGGTAGCCGGCAAGGAGTGGGGGGGCAACGAAACAACGACAGAAGTGCCAGTTAAGCAACCAGAAAATGATATCTCCCCCTGCACTGGACCTCACTTCACTCCACTTCCTCCACCTCCTGATCGTATCCTCCGCCAGAAGGTGAGAAAACAGAAGAACCCTCTGGAAAACCAGACGACAAATTCGCAATGGAATCTCAAGACTTCGCCGCGGAGGGGTGGAAAGGGCAATGCAGGAGAACAGGGTTGAAAACCAGTGCGGGGGTGGGGCGGGGGAGAGGGGTGGCGAAAGGGAGAAGGAATATTTCGGGGGGGGAGGAAAGGGGAAAGAAGAATGGGGAAAGACATACGAGTCAACCGCAACCTCAACGTTCCATGAATGTGACTTCAGGAACTATGACTCTCCCCAATCAGAACCATTCGTTCGATTTCTTGTTAGCCTTTGCCTTTTTATTTTTTGCCTCCTGTGTTGCGTCATGCTAGATCCAGGCCATACACGCCCCTACAATACAGAGAGGAGGAGGAGGAGGAGGAGGAGGAGGAGGAGGAATAGGTGATAAGGGTGAGATGTGTATAGGCACCTTAGCAGCTGTGCGCTCAGGGCATGCCGTGAAGGCGATAAACTGCTGAATAGCAGAGCGTTGGGAAGATGTATAACTCTGGGGGAGCGGGGAAAAAATGGTCAGTGATTTTTAGCAAGAAATGGCTTATATGGTGGGGGGAGGTGCTAAGCGGGCGGGGAGGGGTCGACATCGGTGCGGGATAAAATGCGGGGGAAGCTATCTTACCATGCAGAGTTCGTGTGGCAGGAGGGAAATTTCGTAGAAGGCAACCGCAATTCTTGGAACCACCACGTTGACGACGGTCGCGAAGTGGGAGAGTGAGGATTAAGTTGAAATCCGAGGCGCTGGGCGTGAGGATAAAGACGAGAGGGTAGATGGTGGGAGGAAGGCACAGTTACTGTATGGCAGTCATGGTGGGGAGGACATTATAAAATGGAGGCTGCAGACCCTGGCACGGTACGGACACGATACCTCAACTGACGCTGGAATTAGGCCCGTGGTTTGGTTTAAATCTCGGAGGCCCGGGCTTTAGGCCAAAACTCAACCAGAGGTTCATTCGATGGCGAAAATTTGATGGTGAAAAATTGTAAATCGTGCCAGCTCAACCTTAAGGAATTTCGTCATGTGCGATGTGCTATTATAGTATGATACTGTAGCGTACCGTAAGGTGTTTGAAACCCTGCTCGAGTGTTGGTATTCGTAGGCTTTCTACTATCACACCAAGTTACCGAGCTGGAACCTTTAAACCCTATCCCTGTGATCAACGTCATTGACCACAGTCGCACCTCGTTGTCCCGGATTTCACTCTCCCGGATCCCCCGCTGTCCCAGATGAGATTCTCGGGGTTCTAAAAAATTTTGCACCAAAACTTAACCTGCTGTCCCGGATAATTCGCTGTCCCAGACAGATTCTTTAGATTTGATTTTTTTGATTTTGGCTATCCGGGACGGCGAAGTACGCTGCGTCGTCGTCGTCGTCGTCGTCGAGAAAATATCATCAGCGGCTCCATAAACCCAAGCATTAACTCAGTCCATATCGACATGCAACCAGTTCTCTGTAAGTTACTCCAAACCTCAAATTCAGTGGAAAAATCTATAAAAAAATTGGGGAAAAATCTAGTGGTCTCTACAGTAGCTGTAGCCAGACAAATTTAACCCAACTGGACCACCTCAGATCCTCCCATGATACCCTGCATGCATAGATCTCGGCAGTTTTTGCGCCCCAAAAGGCTGATCCGTCAAAATCTAAGTTAAGCCACGGGTATTCCCTGGATATCGTATTAATACGTGATAGACGAGATCTTTACAGATTAGACACCAAGTCCTCCATTCGCTGGGTAGATGCGTGTTGGTTCTCTCTCTATTTGAAACGTGGAGAGACGGTCAAGAGCGGAATTGAATGTACTAGTAAGCACGGATAAAAAAGAGAGAGGCAGTTATCGGAGGATGCTGGCACACGGCTGGTGTGTTATTCCTGGTGGCTCACATGCTAGGTTGCTCTGGGCCCTGGGTATCGTCTGAGTTGAGGCAGTCTTCGGAGCGTCATGCAATCTCACTCTGCTTTTTTTTTGTCCGGGAGGGACTCACTCCGGGCTTCCGGAAAGTTTTTATTTTCAGGTTGTGTAGAGCTCCTTTAGTGGGGAGATGTGTTTATAATAAGAAAAAGTAGGAGCGGTATATAGAATTTTTTTTCATGAGCTGCTCTTGGGAATTTAGATAGATTTCTATTTCATCAGTGGACGCATGCGTTCAACCAGGGTTCCACTACTTTCATCGATCGACTTTAATAGTCCACACCGCCTTTGGTGTATTATCGTTGGGATTGGGTTGGTCACAGTTCAGCCGTTGTGACTAGAGAATTAATAGGCCTTTACGCAGCCTGCATGACCATCCATACAGGCCAGGCATATTAGATATATTCCACAAATGGCGAGAGGAGGAGTATTTCTACTGGTATATCATCTGTCACCCAGGTGTTGCAAAAAGTAGATATCCTCCCAGTGAAAATAGCCCCGGTGGATAGTAGTTGGCAGCCAGGGCAGGTGCTCTGAGGGAAGGGTCGGAAACATATATTTGCTTGAATGAGCATAACAACCCCCAAACACTTTCGGGATCACGAGGTTGCTCTGGCCTTGGTGACGGTGGGTGGGTGGGATTCAGCCCTTATTTTCCCTTCGCCTCCTTTTGATCTTAATTGCTGAAATACCCATTCTCCGCTAATATCTCATCAACAGAGATGCCTTAAACCCCACCTCTAGGCTCCAAGCCTGATGCTTGGAGGTGCAACCCTAGGGCCCGCATTCTTCTGATCCGACGGCCAGCCCTACAGCCTCTCTGCTTCTACCTAAATACGAGATGCCAAGATCAAGGCGTCACACTGTACCGTGCCTTTTATCATCAACTATAGTAGCCCTAGATGTTATTAATTCTAGAAGAACTAGGATGGCAAAGCCACATCTGTTCGAGTAATCGATATCTCACATACACTACCGCAAAAACTCTCGAAATCCACTGCCTCCGACAGCCCTATAACCTCCGGGTTTTCAGCCAAAGGCTCTAGAGAAGGATTAGCATTTTACCAACACAGCCAGAGCGGCCCGCTAGACGCTTTGGATTCCATTACGTGGGATCCGCAATCTCGTTGGCTTATCAAACCAATCCTATCGCGGGCTGATGGGCTGATTTCCACAGAAAATCCGATGGTGGAGATCAAGAGTTTTTACTGCGGTAAGTGAGAACTGCATTCTAGAAGAACTACCCCAGAAGATTAACATGCTAGCGCTTGATGAGCTTTTGTCGTTTATTATTCGGGAATAATATCACAGGGGCAACCACATCGCCTATAAATTCATCCCCAGATTATTATAGATCGCATCAACTCAGCGAGCAATTAATGGAGCATTTGCGCACCGTGACCCGGAAGGGCCAGGCAAAGAGCGGAGCGGCGTTTGGACTTTCTAACGGTTTACTTGCCCCAATCGTGTTCTAGTGCCTCGGGAAGGCGCACTTGGGGTGAAAATGTAACCACTTTAAGGCTTTTCTAGGTGCACAATAATCGCCCTTTCCCACAAGATTAATCCAACTTGCCCGTATGATACCACACCCTCTGGCAGGCCTGCCAGGGAAAGGTGTCGAGTGATCCACTATGTTCGGAGGCTCGGAGTAAGGGGGGGTCACGGGCCATTTTCGTTGCTATCAATTTTCCGACGGTCAAGGTCTCCCCACATCACAGCCACATCGTTGATGGGGGGGGGTAGCTGGTGACTCCAGATAGGCCCGAGCCAACCAGGTTCATAGATAGGCGCTCCACATCCCACAAGGTCAGCTTCTTATCAGGCTCGGTCTCCCCGTTCCCCAAATACCGTATATACGAGTATCTCCTGTACTGCTACTGCAAGTTCGATCGAGGAACTGTTCCTACGGTCCCGCCTTTCAAAAGGAGTATCTTCAGGCGCATCATTGCACAGTAATCATAGCGCTCCTTTAATAATAGCTCGTCACCTCTAAAAATCTATTGCATGTACCGTAAGCCTCGGAAAAGGTTTAGATAGTGTTTCCGCAGGCGGGCTTATCTATCGCTCGGCCATACAATCAAAGCCACGAACACTCATTAGCCTGGGATTACAAGAATACGATAACCTAATGAATAGCAGCGCACCGGAGGCTACCCACATATGATTCAGTGGCTAATCGCCACTCGCCCCACAGTTCTCCCGACACCAGGTAGAAAGTCCTCGGCTACCCGCCTGTCAGTATACGTTCTTGTCACACGATGCAGAAACGAGTGATTCACGATGAGAGGTCGTCTGCAGATAAATTGGGCGCGGTACTCGAGTAGACCATCTGCATAAAACTATTTACAGCACAGGCCCGCACCACAACTTGCTGAAACATTCCCGGCCAGAGCCACCCCAGGCCCACGCCAGGTGAGAGCATATGTGCTCAGGCAGTGAGCTCGGTCGTGATTGGTAGGACATCACGTCATGGCAACGGTGGGGCGCCTAAACAGCTCTGAACTGTTGCGCTTCAGTGGCTGGCCAAGTGCTAGGATCAGCTGGTAATAGTATTGGTTGTGAAGGTTGAAGAAACGATGGCAAATACAATCAGAACATGGTTTGGGATCTCTTGTTCAACCCACGGTATTTTAGGGGGCGATACCCTGGACACGGTTACAGCCATTCTCAAGAGTGAAGAAATGGATGGAAATTTTCCTTTGACTGCCGTGCCCGTATTCTCGCTTCTTCCTGTTCAAAAATAACTTTAGGCTTCTCCATCTCTTCTTCTGCAGATGGTACAATCACAAGGGGCATTTTTTGTATTGGGGCCGCCGTATCGCATATCCAAGTAGGATCTGGTGGTATTTTTATTTTTATTTTCCCCCTTCGTCGTTCGGACTTCACTTTGATCGGCCACCATTTGCAAAATATTATACCAAGCTCTCTGACTCTGATACCCCGATTACAATAATCAGTCGGAGAGATTACAAAAGGGCCGTGTATTTCCAGTGCGACCTGTTCCTGCTTGTTTGCCTACTCAGATCTGTCGAACTAATACACTGCGTTACCAAAATCGGGGGTTACCAGCCAGCCAAAACCTGCCTGATCTGCCCCTGCCCTGCCCCTTCACCGCGGCGTCATCCCTCCCACCTCCCCTTCATAC
>Ga0307509_10003853_pt1 | contig 22241 bp, 24 predicted proteins | sample 10_EM_MG_FD_202245 | JGI IMG/M metagenome (GOLD analysis project Ga0307509, IMG submission 202245) | Populus trichocarpa ectomycorrhiza microbial communities from riparian zone in the Pacific Northwest, United States - 10_EM | ecosystem: Host-associated > Plants > Roots > Unclassified | place... | reverse complement strand
GTGATCAATCTTTCGATACATGAAAACGCCGTGGACCCCCAACTCGAAGCCGCGATTCAGGACGCAATATCGGCTGGCCTAACCGTCGTGAACTCCGTGCCAGATAGCCGCCAGACCACCATCAGCGGATTCGGGGGCAATTGGGGTCTGGATCCCTGCAATGGGTCCACTGCCGTTAGCCCTTCGCGGATGCCAGGAATTATAGCCGTTGGAGGGGATAGCTACGCTACGTCCGCGACCCTTGGTATTGGCGGCACTCTCACAAACTATGACATAGTCGCAAACCCCGACGTAACGAGTCATCAGTATGACGTTGGTAATTGCATCGCTCTCTTTGCAGCTGCCACGGGAATTGATGGCGCCACTAACACCGGTGACAATGATACCAATTACATGTCGGGAACATCCTTCTCCGCACCGATCGTTGCTGGAGTCGCCGCGATATATCTTCAAACACATGCACACGCCAGCCCGGCTGCGGTGAAGAGCGCCATCACAAACGCCTCGCTGACGGGGCAGATTATCGAATGCATCCAAAGTCCAGGGGGGGGCGTAGCACCCACTATCCATTACTTAGGCGACTCCTTCTGTCCCCGTACGGCTTCCAATCGGCTAGCACATCTGCCACTTCCGGTCGGCAGCGACATCGCGGTTGGCGGCACGACAAGCGGAGCATGGGCCGATTTGAGAAAGATAGTCGGTGCATTGATGTCGGCCTTTGACGCAATAATTCTAACCAATTGACAAAGACTTCTCGCAGGAAGTCACGCATCAGGCCTACGTGCGTCTGGTCACCGTCACGTGAGTCACAACGAAGGTGCTGTGGGTACCGAAATAGCTCACCGGTTGTGGTCCGTCAGTGGAAGATTTTGCCCAGCGCACGCGACAGGCGGCTCTATAATCCATGGGGAGGTTTCTTACTGACTGCCTCGACGAATATTGAAGATTCCACTTGCATCTTGAGACACAGATGCACATGCCGGAAATACTCGCGCGCGAGAAATTGGGCGGTGTCGCCGTTCGAGCAATAGCCGTCCTGTGGGCAAGATCGGCTATGAATTCGCGAAGAACAGTGAGGGCATCCCACGTCGTAGACGTCGCATAGGCCCTGAAACTCCGGGGGGATCGGGACCTCCAAGGGCTTGCACTCATTGTGGACAACGGCACCGGCCAAGCCGGGGACGGTGGCCCGCCCGGACACCGAAGGTGTGATCCTAGATGACCCAACCCCAACGCTGATGCGGAATGTCGTCCCGCCCGGGTGCGCGGCGCGGGCGTGGGTCTGGATAGGCGCTGAAGCGTGCGCAGGTTCCTTCATCATTGAATTGAAGCACCCCGACTGAACCCGCTGTCCGATACATCGGTGAAGACAGGCTGATGTGATACGCCAAACCATTTGCCGCGAATTGGGCGCGTTGGTCGATAGAGTCCGTTCCGACGAAAACGGCATCAAACACGGATAGGATAGATCGGGTGCGTCTCAATCATTCTTGCGAGATCCCCGCTTGGCCGCCCTCACCTTCGCACGATGCTCTGGTTCATCCACCCAACCCCATGTGCGTTGGAAATACTCCATCGCCATAAGGCGCTCATCACTGCCGTTACTCGAATAGCCATCCTCTCGAGGGCAGATAAAAAAATTCATCAACCCGCACAGATCCGCCACGAAGGCTCGTAGCACGATGACCGGCGTCAACCCCCGTTTCGCACAGAAGTCCACAAACTCGCGCGGTAGGTCCAGTGCAAGCGTCTCAGTATCGCGTCGGATCAACTTGCCCGCGCGCCCTGGGACGAGCCCGGCCTGCACGGTGAACGGACGCTCGCCGATTCGCCATCCCCAACGGCGCTCGCGCGGCTCGTCCAGCTCCGGGGCGCGCCGCAGGCGCTGATCGGCGTACACGTGGAACGCAAACTCCTGTCCGTCCTTCGGCAACCTCAGCCGGCCGATGGCTCCTACGGAGAAGGAGCTGACGTGGGCGTAGGTCACGCGGTGGGTTAGATCCCCGACACTGAACACCAGGATTCCCCGGACAGTATCCAACTGCGTCAGCATTGCGTCGTACAGAAAGCCATCGCTGGGGACGACGGGTGGCGTGCCCTTCGGTGTCTCTTTGGGCGTATCTGTCATGGTTGCCTCATTCTCGTGTCAGCGGCTCGGGTGTCGGGTCGTGATCGGGTGATTCCGATGTGCGGCTCTTGGTCGCAGACGATGATTGAGCTGCCTTCAGGGCGTTGAGCCGCTGGACGGCACGCGCGATGAGGGCCTTGCGTTCAGGAGAAACCTCAAAGAAGTTTTTGACACCATCGATGAACGCCTTCCGATCTTCAGGATTGGGGTATCTGGCTTCAGCCAGGCGGCGCGCACCCTCGTGAATCATGTACAGCGCAAGGGCTTCTCTTCCCACAACACCGTCTTGACGCGCGTTGCGGTAGTTCTCATTGACCGCCCGCGCAAACCGGTTCCGTTGCGCCACGAATTGCACGGTCTCCACTTCCCACTTATTCCAATAGCCTGTACCCCCTCGTTTGGGTGGGTTGGACGTTGCATCCGAGATCAGCCGCTCCCGGGTCACGATCTTCGCGGCCACGATTTTCCCGATATCCACCCCGGATCGCGACTCGCGAATCGCGCGTCCCAGATCTGCGCCCCAGAGCTCTCGCGTACCACCGGCCTGCCCCTGCGGCGCGCGCCGTGGTTCGCGACCGTCAATGGGACGGGCGTTCTGGTCAGCGTGCTCGCGCCGTTGCTGCGCACCGGCTTCGGTCTCCGACGTTTCCAACCGAACGTAATAGGACATCGAGGCTTGCGGGTCCCACTTGTAATTGGCGCGTCCGTGGGCTACGAGCCGCCCTACGATCCATCCGTCATGGACGCGTGGGACCGGGGTTGAGTTCTTGTCGGAACCGCTTGCCATCTTTAGAGCACTCGCTCCTGGGCGCGCTGTTGCTCGCGAGGCGTCTTGGAGGATGCGTTGACGTAGCGCGCGCGGGTGAGCGGCGGACTTAACGCCTCCCCTCGCTCGATCTCCTGGGCGATGGCCTCACGTGTTCGATTGATAAACCGATCGACATCCGCGGCGCTGCGGTAGTTCTGTTGAAGCGCGACCAGCCGGGCCGCATGCAGTTCTCCATACGTGCCGACCAATTCCGGGTGCTTCGCCACCGCCGATTTGGCATCGATGCCGACGTCCCGCACCACCTCCGCCAGCCGTGCGCGTTCGTTCAGAAAAGCCTCGCTCTCGATGGACCAGCGATTCAGGTGCGTTTTGACTTCGGTGTGATCGACGATGCGCCCGTCTGCATCCAAGACCGGTCGACGCACCGTCACGGGCTTCGCTCCCCATTGCCGAACTGCAACGTCCTGGCCTTCCTGCACGTTCGACAAGGACTGTTCGACGGCACGCTGAAGATCCTTGCCCCAGATCGCCTGCTCGCCGTTGGGCGTCTCTAGGATGACGTAGTAGGAATCTTCCTCGTTACGCGGATCGAATTGATAACGTGCGACCCCGTGGTCGATCAACCGTCCGCGATACACCCGGTCCTGCGTCGGCACCTCGCGCGCGGCGGTGTTGGGTTCCGACTGCGGGACCGGGTCCGTGCGACCAGACATCTGAGGGTCTGATGTCGGCTCGGTCGTGCGGGTGTCGGGGCTACGAGGCCGGTCGCGATCGCGGCCCATGCGCCGAGCGAGTTGCTGGCGCTCCAGGTCGCTTGGCTCATAGTTGCGCACGGTGAGTCCTGCGAGCTGCGCCTCCTGCCAAGCGAGCCGACGGAAGGCCTTGGAACCTGAGATTTCGATGCTCCAGTCACGGGCCTGCGCGATGGCAATCAAGTCGCGAACCACTTCCGCATTCTCAAGCTGCGTGGAGAGGCGGTTACCGGCGTCCCGAAAGGCGAGGTTGCCGTCGGCAAAGTGATAGTCATCACCCACCTTCATATACCGACTGTGGATGTGTTCCGGCATTGCGTGCGAATTGACGCTGGCGTCCGCTCGCTCCTCGGTGGGGGTCGGTACATCCGCGCGAGGCGCTGTTAATTTGCGGGGGGAAGCGCTCGCTTGAATGGAGTTCTGCGAAGTCTGCGCGGCGCGCTCTTCCCGGGCACGGGCGGATTTCGAGGAAGCGGCCTCGGAGACTGAGTTGGGGTCTGCTTGCGCGCCCACGGGCACGTCAGTCGGCGCCGACTCTCGCGCCGGTTGGGCGCTCTTGGGGGGTTCGCGTCGCGATGCCATGAAGGTCTCTCCTGATGACTAACGGAGGGTTTCGAGAAACCGCGCCACGTCGGCATCGATCTCGGCATCGGTGGGCCGATCGCCGGCGTGCTCGCAGGTGAAGTTCTTCAACGCCTCGTCAAAGTCATCGACTGAGTTTAGATCTGCCTGCGCGTCCTCAGGCGCGTCAGTCGGCGCAGACTCTGTCGTAGGTTTGGCCGTTTTAGGAGTTTTGCGTCGGGGTGCCATGGGGGTGTCTCCTGATCACTTAGCGGAGGACTTCCAGAAATTGCGCCACATCGGCTTCCAACTCGGCATCGGTGGGCCGATCTCCGGCATGCGAAAATGTGAGGTTCTTCAACTCCTCCCCGAAGTCATCGAGTGTCAGAGACTCCAACTGCTCGAGCTCCTCCAGCGCCGCCGCACGGATCTCCTGTTCGCTTGAGGGCACGAGCGGATCGGGGATGATGTCCTCGCCCTGCGGGGCGGATGATGATGCAGGCGCGAGAATTGGTAAGCGCGCCGGCGCCGGTGGCAGTGTGACGGGGCGCCGACGGACTGTCGGCGTAGCGCTGGCGGGCGGTGGCAAGAGTCGTGCGCGAAAGCGTCGATCGGCGTAGTAGCGCAGTTTCGAACACCGGATCGGGCGCAGATTCTCGTAGAAAATCAGCGCCCGGTCGATGCCGATCTCCTTCACTTCCTGAGCCAGCAGCAACGCACGCGGCTGAAGTGAAACTGTGGTGCTCCCGTCACGTCCGGAGTGGCGGCCGGCGGCAAGGAAATTCGGTCGCGACCGGGAGTGCGCCCGTACAGTGGTGAACCCCAGCTCGTCCGACAGCTCTTTCGCATCCGCATAATCTTTGGGGGCAAAGGCAATCCGCGCGGCTACGGACTTCAACATCGTCTCGCAGTTGTGTTGCCCGTAAACTTCGCGCAACTGCGAGGGCGCCTGGATGACGAGCAGGATGCGTATGTTGTAACCGGGCATATAGGGCATGGCTTCAGACACGATGGGTATCCTCCCGAGCGCGGTAAATTCGTTGAGGAGCAGCAACACCTGATGCACGAGTTCAGGGTTATGTTCGGGCAACTCCTGCGTCTGTATGCCTAAGAGCTGTTGGAAGAACAGCGACAGGAGCGGTCGCAGCCGATGCAGGTCATCGGGATTGACGCACACGTAGATTGACATCGACTTTTTGCGCAAATCCCGCAGATCAAAATCATCTCCCGACGTCGCCGCATCCAGCAGGGGATTCGCCCACAGTTCCAACCGACTGGTGAACGTCTTTCGGACCGAGCTGGCGGTCACGGGTGCCAAATCAATGACGTCGTACAGTGCGCGCACACACTCGGCCGACAGCGGACACTTCCCCTTTTGACGTCCCTTGATAATCCGCCGCCAGTGCTCCCCAAACCCTTCATCATCGTTGGCCATTCCCAGGCGCCGAATTTCCCCCACGGTCTTCAAGACACTCGGTGTTTCAAACGCATAGAGTGCGATGCCGGTAAACAGGGAACGTGCACTCGCGATCCAAAACGGATCGGTACCAGGCGTCTCGGCATACAGGCTGTCCGCGAGGCGCTGGATGTCATTGATCCGCCGCCCCGGGATGTTAGACACGTAGGACAAGCAGTTCGTGCGCGCCGTATCGCCGTTCGGCTCCAGCGGCTCCCATCGGTAGCAGGCCTGGCCGCAGGCGCGCCGGTAGCCCGCGGTGAGGGCCCAGTTCTCACGCTTGATGTCGGTCACGACGAGACTTCCGGGCCAGTTCAATCCGTTCGGGATGCACACGCCGACGTCTTTTCCCGAGCGCGGGGGGGCTGCGAGAATGACGGATTGCTGGCCGGGCAACATCAGGAGGCGCGATCCCAATCGCCCCAAGATCAGTCCCTCATCGCCCAAGAGACCGGCCCGGGCAATCTCGGCGCGGGTGGCGAAGCGCGCATCGCCGTGCAAGGACCGGCGTTTGGGGATGACGAGCACGATTGCGAGCCCGCTCACGAGCAGTCCACTAACGGCCGAACACCACACGAGGCGTCGATGCACGATCGGATTACGACCGTAATGGACGGCATATTGGAGGATCGTGAGCGGCGTTGCCTGTCGCGGATCCAACCGGAGCGACCAGAGGAACAAATACCCGGCCAGATACGCACACGCGAGACATCCGCCCGTGACCAGGGTGCCGGCCAGCGCAAAGGATCGAAGCCGGTCACGGACGCTCGGCGCGGGCCGCGAGGGCATGTTTGCGCGCGGGCTCATAGTAGATCTCCTGAATGCAGCGTTGACGGTTGACGATGCCGAACTGCACGACGATGTCGACCAAGAGATACAGCAGCGTCTTGATTTCCGGACGCGGCAAGTCACCGCCGCTGGGACTTTGCTTAACGAGCAACACCAGTTGTTCGAAGGCCAGATCGGCGCTGGAGGCGTGAACGCTCGTGATGGAACCCGGGTGGCCCGAATTGGCATTGCGCAGGTAATCGAACGCTTCATCCGAGCGCAGCTCCGCGAGCAAAATCCGGTCCGGTCGCATGCGCAAGCAGCTTTCAAGCAACTGCCTCGGTGTCAGCCGGGCCTGACCTTGATCACCTTTGCTGTAAAAGAGACGAACGTGGTTGGGGTGATCATTGAACACCAACTCGGCGGTGTCCTCGATGGAGATCAAGCGTTCATCGGAAGGAATCTCCCGGATCAACGCCCGGGTGAAGGTGGTTTTACCGGACCCGGTCGCGCCACTCACCACGATGTTCTTCTTCGCCCGCACCGCCCGCTTCAGGAACGCCTCGTAGTCTTGCGCCGCGAGGAGCTCCAGCAGGTGCTGCTCGACCGTGTCGAGCGAATCGGTCGCCCGCCGGGTGTTGCGAAAGACGCCGGCCTGCGCCAACTGGGCGACGCTCCACACGGTCGAGGCCGGCTTTCGGATGGTGATGGCCACGGTTCCCGGCGTCGTCGCCGGGGGCACAACAATCTGGACGCGCTCTCCGGTCGGCAGTGCCGCCGACAGCAGTGGGGACTCCTCGGTTACACGTTGACGGGTGGCATTCGCCACGAGCTTCGCGAGCCGGTAACACCAGTTGAAACTCGCGCACGGTAGGGGCTCACACTGCCAGCCCGCCGGTGTCTCGAGGAACACTTGAAACGGCTTGTTGATGCAGATTTCGGTGACGCCTTCTCTTTGCAAGAGCGGCGCTAAGACACGTAATGTCAGCTCCAACGAGGTGATCTGCGAGGCGCGTTCAAACGGAGTCGGTTCGACTGGCATCTGCGTATCCGCGAATGTCTGAAATCCGCGTAAGTTCGGCCCGGTCTGCATTACTGCCCCTCCGCGTTTAAGTGCAAGGCGTACACGCTGCGAAAATCCACATCGCGCGCGACGAGAATCTGGATGCGATCGCCCTGGGGTTTCTCGATGGTGGGGGGAATACGGACGGTGTCGCGCAAGGCTTCTGTTGCGACCTGGCTGCTCGTAGACGGGTTTAAAATGATCGTGCTGCCACTGTTGCCGCTGTGTTGGGTGAGCCCCTGCACCGCCCCGTCAATCACGGTGATTAGGATCGCGGTGCCGAAACGCAGCCACCAATGCCGATCGATCTCCCCCGATAGACCGCTGCGCCCCAATTCGTCGGTTCCCGGTGAGGCCAAGGGAACCACGACGCCGGTCGGTGTGCGAGCTTCCGTCCACAGTACAAAGAGCCGCGGTTGGCCCTGTTGGACCTGGCCTCGGGTCTCCCCGACCAACTTGGTTCCGCGCTCCAGGAGCACTATCGTGCCATCCGCACTGAACGTATCGGTCGCGGTCACGCAGGTGGTCATGCCCGGCAGCGCGCTGTTGATGGCCGTTTCCAACGTGCAATCGATAAACGCGCCTTTCGGCAGCAGGAGCCGCTGAGTCGGTAAGAGCTTCGCGCGCACGGCCGGCGTCGCGGTGGGTTTGAGCAAGGAGGGGAGCGTGTCCCCGGAAGGAGAACTCTCCCCCTCTCCGGAGTCGTTCGCGGTGCTCATGAGTGAGCCTGCAGCGGCGCCGTCAAAACCAGTCGGTGCCGAGTCACCCATGTTGCCCCTGGGGACGGCACTACCCCTCTCGCGGGGCGAACTGGAGAGAACCGGTCCCCCTAAACGTCTTTCGAATGCCAACTCGGCGGGTGTCTTTTGCGGCGGCCCCGCCGGCACAGAACGGTTCGACGGTGCAACCAGTCCTTCGGGCGCTGTCATCGGCTCCGGTGGCGGCGGACCGATGAGGTGATCGAGTGTCGGGTGGCTGTCAGTAAACAGCCCCTTGGGGGGTGTAATGGTGCCCAAAGACGGTAACGTACTATCGCCCTGCGCACGGCGTTTGGCCGCCGCTTGCGCAAGTTGCTGCGCGCGGCCACTGCGGTTGATCGCACCCGAGTAGTACCAGATGAGTAAACCCACCGCGATGACGCACAGGAGCGTGACGGCCAACACCGACGTGACGCGCGATTGCACGGAGCGCACGCGATTGATGGAGGGAATGCCCCGCTCGCCCGGCACGGTGCCGGGGGCCTCCTCCATTGGGGTTTCATCGGGCGGGGGCGCACCCGTGGCACCGGGAGACGGCGGCGCCGCAGGCTCCGTGGGTCGTCGTCGGAAGAGACTCATGGCCGAATCTCTCGCGTCTGGCGATCCACGTGCGGTGAGACCGTCCCGGAACCCAAGCGCTCCCCCGCGCCGATGAAGCCTTGGTTGGTGACACAGCCGACCAATCGGCCGCGTCGCAAAATAAAGTGCCGTGCGAGTCGATGGATGACGATGTCCTGCCCCTCGACCGAGTAGTTGAGCAACGATTCAGTCCCGTCGTCGCTGCGGACGAAGATGGCGGGCGTTTCCGCGCTCAAGCCAAAACGCAGGCGGGTGTGCACGCCGTCATCGGAGGCTGCAATCGGCTGCAGCGACGGATGGCCACAGTAGGCATAGTCCCTATTCTGAAACCGCGCCACGGGCGCGCCGGCCAGGCTGTCCGTCACTTTTTCACCCGGCGTCGGTCCCGGTAGCGTTGGATACTGGAATCGCAGCGAGTAGACGAGCTCATCCGTCATGGGATCAGGGCGCCCGGCCGATACGGCATAGTCGATGACGTAGGTGCGTCGGTTGGTAATGACGGTGAGATTGGTTCGTACGGCGGGCGCGGCGGGCTTCAACACGAGGTGATTGTCGAAGGCGCCGTAGGTGAGGCCGGCCAAGTCGCCGCCGCCGAGCGTCTGGAAGGATTCGCCGGACTCAAACTCCAGATCGATGTGATAGCCGACCCACCCTCGCAAGCGCACGACGTGGTCGGGCACAAACAGCAGGCTGCGGATGCGGTGATCCTCGGAGTCGGTGTTCAAAGATGATTGAGCGTAAGCGGCTGACATCGCCAGCGCATTCACTCCGATCACAAAGGCGTAAGCACAGGAGGCTGCAAGATTCATAGGGAGATCCTCACGGGTTGGGCGCCGACAGCGAGGCTGTGTCAGCGAGGCTTTCAGGTTCGGTGTGAAAATCGGTGACACGCCAGCCGAGCGGATTCCACTGACGCGCTTTCGGATTCGCGGATGGCACCGACCAGGCGTACTCAACGGTCGCAATCCAATGCGTAATGTGCTCCGCTGCACCGGGTGCGCGCCGGCCTTTCAGGTACCGGACCTGCGCAAGTTCCGACAGGCCGTTGCTTTTGCGAAAAAACGTGACCGCCGTGACTTGAACGCGCACCACCGAGCCGTCCCGATTGACCTGCAGGGGGGATGCGGGGTTGGTCTGGTTCCACAGGGCATACCACTCCTGGTTACGCTTGGCGGTGTGATACGCGCCGCACTCCTCGTAATCCCGTTCGGCGCTCGCGTAACTAAACCCTTCGCACACAGTCACGTAATGAGTGAGCAGGTAGCGTGCGACGGTTTCTCCGATCTCAGCGTGCCCGGCGTACATCGGTACGATGTCGACGATGCCGGTGGAGTTGTCCACGCGGATGACATAGGGCTGCACGGACTTGAGGGGCATCATGAGGGCCACTGCGGCCACCAATGCAAACACGCAGATGCCCGCCGCGGCGGCAATCACCCAGGCCAGGCGCTCGCGTCGAACGGTCTGCGCGGCCCGATCGATGTCCCAGCCTGTCGCCTCGCGAAAGTACGCGGTGAGCTCATCGCTCACGGCTGTTTCTCGGTGTCCGGTGTCGAAACGACAGGTGCCGGTTCCACACTCACCGGGGGCTCGTGCTGCGAGGGCGCGTTGATGGGTCGCAGCGGACCGTTGCACTCGACTCTTACAGCCCCGTGATGGGCACACGCGCTCAAGACACATGCCAGGAAAAGAACGCGAATGAATTGGGTCAACATGGACGATCTCCTGTGGATGCAGTGTTATTCGCGAATGGTGTTGTCGCGGTGGAAGGTCGATCGAACGCGACTCTTCAGCCAGTAGCCCGCCTTGCGGCTGATCGGGTCCCAGCGCGTCGTGCCCTCATCCGTGAGTCCGCGGCTGAACTCACCAATGCGGCGTCGATTGCGCGCGCCTAAACCTTCAAACAGGCCGCTGACGATGCCGTAGCTGGAGAGCGCAAACCCGCTGGCCAGACCGCTCGCCATGGGGAGCACCTGGCGCATGACGAGGAGCGCAAAGAAGGTGGCGGTACTGACCTTGAGGGCGTGCGCGATCGTGATGCCGCCCCCCTGGGCCTGCGCCTGGGCGGTCGCCACGGTCACCAGGTGCAACATGAAGGCCGACATCAGGCCGGCGAGAACGGCCACGAAGGCGTAATTCGCCAATTGGGCGAACCACGCCTCGACCAGCCGTCGCGTCGCCCCGAACAAGAACAACGGCACGATGAGCGGGCCGATCGCGAGCAACACCGACAGTGCCACGCGGGACAAAGTCAGCAGAAACATGGTGTAGACCGCCGTCACGACAATCAGGAAATAGACGACCACCGCTGCGAAGTAGAAACTGGGGCTGCCGTGAAACAAGCCCGCCTTCGCGAGCAGTTGCTGGCCGACGTCGTTGCCTTGAAAGAGAATCGTGTCGACGATGGTGACGAAATCAGTCGCGCCCACGAGACGGCCGGCAAGCAATGCCGGCGCGCGGTAGAAGGTCTCGACAATGACGGCATCGTAGAGCCACAGATCGAGGCTGACGCCAAAGACGATCGCCAGAATCGCAATCCGCTTCAGGCCCTCCAAAACAGGCTCCTGAATTCGGCCGCTGATGTGAAGGAACCCCCAGATCAACACGTACAGCACACCGAGCGTCACGATCGCAGGCTCAAGGATCGCGGCCATCTGTGCGGTGTACTGATGGATGTAGTCATCGAGCAGCGCCGTGAGCCACACATTGACTTCTTCGAAGAAGCCCATCAGAGCCCCATCGCAGGCAGCGCGCGTAAGTTGGAGATGTCCTGGATCGCCTGTTCATCAGCCCGCAGGAGCGCGGTCTGCTCCTGCGACTGCGCGGCCTCGTACAACACGTGCAACTTACTGTTTTCGTTTTCCAACATTCCTTGCTCCGCCTGGATGCGGGCCTGCAGATCGAGGACCGCTTTTTCATCGGTCGCGGCCGGAATCGCATTGATCAAGGTCTGGATGGAGGCAAACCGGGAGCTGACATTCACCAGTTCCTGGCGTGCGAGGGCCTCGTTCAGCGCCACCGCGCTGCGACGGGCCTGCAAGGCCGCGGTCTCGGCCGGGGAGAAATTCGCAGTAATGTCGGGCGTGAGAATCGCATTGCGGGCAAGCGTTGCGGCCACATCCGCTCCCAGGGCGCCCGCACCTGAGAGCAGCTGGTTCCAATTCGCCGGCAGGTAGTTGCGAATCACGCCGTTGAGCAGAAGCTCCATACCCCGACCGCCCGTGATCGCAGCATAAGCTTGCTGCGCCTGACCTAAGGTCTGTTGCGCCACCTGCAATGCCTGTTGCAGCTGCTGAACCTGAAGGATGAGTTGGGTGATGGCACCCACATCGATCACGGCGAACTGGGCGCGAGCGGGCCCGTTGGATGCGAGCGCACAGAGCGTTACCAACAGCACGACAGGGAATTTCCTGCGCTTCATGAAACACCTCGGGAGTCAGACGGGTTGAGTTCTTCTCGGGAAGCGGGAACGACGCCTGCCACCGCCTCGTAAAAGGCCGGGAGCCAGTCTGCCGGCTCCGCTCCGTGCGCCTCGATCGCCTGCGTCATGAGTTCTACGGTGCTCGATCGCCCCGAGATGACGGCCAGCTCCTGCGCGAATCCCTTCAAGTCCAATTGGCACACGACGCTGTGTCGGCCCTGCTTGAGCAAAAATTTCCGCGACCCGGGCTCGAGCTGCTCTTTGATCAGTCGGAACTCCCGTTCTGTCAGGTTGAATCCTGTAACGTAGTCCTCGCGCCTCGCTTCGTTATTGGGCAAAAAGATCTTCGTGGGCGTTTGCTCGATGACGGATCGGCTGATCGGGCTCTGAATCACTTTGTGGGGGCTTTGGGTGGACAGGCACATCACGCCATCCAATTTCCGCCACGTGGGCAGCGCGCTGTCGGCAAAGCCGGCAAAGGTCGGATCGGACAACAGCGCCTGGAATTCATCCATCCAGCACACGAGCCGCTGCGTGCCCAGGAGACCCCCGATCAGATGCAGCAGGTAGGCCGTCATGGGCGCGCGCGCGACCGCGTGATGAATCACATCGGTACAGTCAAACCCGATGAGTGTGTTTTCCGCGAGCCGGCGCACGATCAAGTCCTGAGGGTTGTCGAAGGCCCAGGCATAGTCGCCGGCGGTCGTGTAGCTCCACTTGGAGAGACGTGCGTAGACGCCATCCGGGGTTGTCGCATCCAGAAACTCGATCAATCGCGACAGGCGTCGTTCGGATGGCTCCAAGGCCAACGTGCCGTGAAGTGCGAGTTCCAAGTCGGTTTCGTCGCGCACGGGGAGCAGTCCGCCGTGATCTGCGACGTTGGGCTGCGCCAGCAGCCGCAGCCAGGTCTTCAGAAAGTCAATGTTGGCCGGGGTCGGCGGCAGTTGTAGCGGGTTGCAACCCGTCGGAACCCCGTTTCGAAGCGGTAGATACTCACCCCCCAGTGCCCGGATGAGAATCTCCAGTCCCCGATCCTTGTCGATGATGACCTGCGTAGCCCCGAACTTGGTCAACATCGAGATCAAGAATCCCAGGATCACGGTCTTACCACCCCCCGTTGGGCCGCAGACGAAGGTGTGGCCGACGTCTCGGCGTGTGCCACCGTCCGCGGACTTGGGATCCGCGGCATGCAATGAGAAAAAAAAGGGCGAGCGCGCCGAGGTGATGAGGAGGGCGAGAGCATCACCCCAATGGTTGTCGCGCGCCCGCCCAACGGGGTAGCCATGAAACGGTGACATCGCTGCGAAATTGCGGCTCGTGATCGCAGACTTTCTCAACCGACGACTGAAATAGCCCGGCAGTTGGGCCCAGTACGCCGCCTCCAGTGCCAGATCCTCCCGTGCGACCGTCATGTCGGTTTCCGACAGGATCCGTCGCGCGATCCCGATGCGGTCGTTCAAGATCTTTTGTTGGGCGATGACTTCATTGCGGTCGTAGCGCGGAAACGAGTCTGTCAGGACCAGGAGAGAGAAGTGATGGTCGCCCATCACAAACTGATCGCCGGCTAGCGCATCGATTGCCTCTTTGAGTTGCGCCGCCTGCGTCACGGCAAGGTCACCGGCGTTCAAGTTCCGGGCGTATTGCCGTTGCAGCAGCCCGAGCCCCGCCCCTTTGCTCGAAAAGGTAAAGGACTGAGTCAAGACAAACGGAAATGGTGCCGACAGCAGACCGTGAAACATGCCGGTCACTGTTGTGGTGGGGTATTCCTTGATCCCCAGAATGGCGCCCAGATGCGTTTCGGTGGCGGGTCGGTACTCCATGCTCTCGACCCCGAATATGGGGCGGCTGGTCGCCAACACTTCGTGAACCGGGGCGCGAGGCAGCGGCATGCGCTGCCACTCGCCATTGATGAGCAGGCCCAAGAACTCGAGTACTCGCGAGCAGGTCTGACCGCGGTGCTCATACAGACCCAACGGCTCGATTTCATAGCGGTCGAGAGAGGACTGGAGCGTGTGACGCAGCTTCTCGCAGGCATCCAGCGCGCTGCGCAGATCGAGCTCCACCGCCTCGCGATTCGTGCGCGACAGGATTTTTGAGGTCCAGGCCGTCACCACGCCGGTTGTGGAGCGGTACACGGTGGCGAGATACAACTCGTTGACCATCAGCCGCTCGCCGCTGATGCGTCTGCGGTAGCGCTCGTCCAACTGCCGTGCGAAGTGAAGATCAAACTCACCCTCCGGGTAGGTGCGCTCGCGGCGCCGGATCACATGGGTCCACACGGCTACGTTGGGACTTGCGATCTGCCGCCAGGCAATGGCGAGCCGCCCGTGCCAAGCGTTGAGTTGCTCATCGTCGGCACTCTCAAAGCTCGCCCCGGTGAGTCGAAACACTTGCACGTAGTCCCCCCGCTTCGTGCGAACGACGTAGTCGGAAACCTGAGCGGTGTACGGTATCTGGGCCGACTCCAGGAACTCCCGCCGGAGCAAGGCCTCCCGGCGAGGGAACACGGCCGTCGTGTGGGTTGGGCGCGACATGGCCACCTCAGACGTACGCCGTGGGCACATGGCGGCGCCGACCTTGCCGATTCGGCACATCGAGCATCAGCGGGCTGTAGGTGTTTCCCCGCCAGACGAAGAGATTGCCGGCAATGCCCGCCATGCGGGTCTGCGCCCAAAGCAGGGCAAGCTCGAAGATCCGGACATCGCGTGTGCACAAAAGCATGAACACGCCATGGATCGGAAGTGCTCCCAACAGGATCAAAGGATTCTTCACCAGGAGAAACACTTCCAGGATCAGCACCATGTTGAATAGGATCGCCATATAGGGCACACCCCAGCGGGTGGGCGGCCGAGTGGCGGCGACAAAGAGGGCGTCAACCGCGAGGCCTTCATTGGATTCGGACATGAGAAGCCTCTCCTTCAAGCGCCAAACAACGCGCGCACCCATGTGACAATCGGTTGCGCGGCGAAAATCATGCCGATCCCTACGATGAACCCGATACACCACGCCCAGGAAATTTGGCCAGCCGCAGCGGCAACGCCGAGGCCGATGATCAAGAGCACGGCCACCGGCGTCGCAATGGCGATGACGCTCGTCACCAGGTTGGTGGCACCTGTTTCAAAAGGCGAGGCTTGCGCACAAGCGAGTTCTGGAATCGCCAGGGCGGCCAAGAGGGTCAGCAGGCCGAGTGCCATACGCGCGGCACCCATCGACTTCGTTCTGTTCATCGGTGAGGTCTCCCATCGTTGGTGTTGCAATCTGTCGCAACCGTTGGGCCGACTCGCGTTGTGCTACGAAATGCGGCGGTTTGGTTGGCGACGGGTGCTATCCCAACACGGAGAACGCTTCATGGGCAGATGGCAAATACGACGAATATCAATACAACTAACACACAGTGATCAGCCGCCTGCAGTTTCGTACATAGGGAACTCAACTGTTCGGACGAACCGATGAGGGATGTGCGCATCGGAGTGCGACATTGCAAAGACTCGCGAACCGTCGCAGGATGGAGCACTTGGGCAACCATTTGCTTGGCTCAAGCGGAGGGGATGATGGACATCAATGACGGAATCGGGCGCGATGCGTCTCGGTGCAACACGATGCGACACTTCGCACAGCGGCTGCTTTGGCTCGTGCCCCAAGGGTTACGGTGGGCCGCTTTTGGGGTGCTGGCGCTCCTGCGACCTATTCTGATCCCCGTGTTGACATGGGTTGCGGTCGGCGGCGTTCTGCTATGGGCGATCTTTGTTCTGATTGCAGGCGATCCCGACTTTCCCGCCCTGCGGGTACTCGGTATATCCGCCGGTTGTGCGCTCGGCGCGGTCGTCTATTACGCCGCCCTGGAATGGCTCATGCCCGGATACCTGGGGCGCGGGCGCTAGCGCCGCTGTGCGCCCCGATCCGCGCTTATGCTCGGCACATCGCCCGTGGAGCGTCGTTTGCGATGCGCCTGACGGCAGAACGGACACTGGTCGCGCGACGTGCCCACTCGCGCGACGACCATCATGTCCGGGCAGGTCATGCAGCGTCGCAAAACCCAATGGATCCCTTGCCCCAACTCGATGAGGAAGAGGATCGCATGCTCCAAGGAGATCTTCGCCTCCGGCACAATCGCTCTATGCCACTCATACGCCCTCCTCAACCGTTCACCGCGGTCGAGTTCAGGCAAGGTGCGACGAGCCTCCGGCAGGACCTCGTGGGGTAACACGTCCATTTCTGCGGCCATGAGGGCGAATGCCAGGCTTTCCGCTTCCAGGCTTCTGGACCGGCCGAAGTAGCCGGGGTGGAAGGGAGAGATCCCTCGACGGCGATGATCTTCGGGCCGCGCGCCCGCGTAACGACGCGCGAGCTTTTGCACGCGGTAGCGCGACAATCCGGTCCACTCAGTGACCGTGCGTGTTCGGGCACCTTGCGAAATCATCCACATCGCCAAGTTGTGTTTGCGCCGATCCTGATCGTACCGATGGTCAGAGACTCGCATCCTCAAGATTCTCCAGATGATGAGGGCCCCACTCACTGCGGTTGGCCGACTGGACCGCTCATTCGCGCGGGAACTGATTCATGGCTCCATGACGGGGCCTGCAGACGGCGTAGAACCTCGGAGCCAACACTCATAGGTTGAACGGCGCCATCCGGTGGGACATGCCTTCGGCGCGTCCCGCTTCGGGAAAGTGCCCTGACTGATCCATCGGTGGATGGTCGAGCGGTGCACGCCCGTGAGTGCGAGCACGTCGCGCATCCACAGGATCGGTTCGGACTCGATCAGGCGCTTGGCCCGTGGCGCAGACTGCCGCCTCTCCTGTGCAAATCCTCGCAATCTGGCCGGAATCTCTTCCATGGGCAGCGAAAGCTGCGCGTGTGGCGTGCTGGACGGCCCCTCGCGAGAATTTGAACGACGTCGGGTCATCTCACCGGGTTTCCCCTGATTGCAACCGTTCGAGTCCATGTGCAACAGACTGCGCCACCGGAACGCGTGACAGCCCTCGAAATAGAACGAATCACGAGGCAACTCGACTCACGGGCGTACCGCGATGAAGGGGAGCAGTCCAGGTGATCGTTCCGAGGCGGCTTTCAGACATTGTAGGATGACCGAGCGCCGCCTCCCCTCTTCAGGGCCCTGCGGCTGCAGAACACCCATCCACACGTCCGCTCGATCACGCCAACGCGGCTGGATGCAACTCGCATAACAGCGGGCGACCCGCGCCAGTTGACCCACGCGAAGCGATTTGAACTCCTCGACCACGTCAGCGGACATCCCCATCAGCACGCCGGCGGCTGATGGCGCTGTCTGCACAACATACCAAACGACCGCGAAAAGACTGTAGGCCACACTGACAGCGTGTTTGCCTGCGACCTTATCCTCGTCGTGGCTATTCGGCTGAACCGGGCCCCGGTGTGCAATGGATCGCCAGTGTTCGACATCTAAAAATCGGGCCTCCGCCAAGAGGATACCGCACTGGGCGACTTCGCGGAGTTGGCCGTCCGTCATTTCAATCAAACGGCGCCGCACAACAGACGGCAACGGAAAGGTCGAATCCTCCCTAAAGGCCCGCTGACGCAAGACGGGCAGCCACTGCTCGTTAGCGCCGGCGATCGCAAACAACACTTCCTGTATGCGCTGCGGCTCGGATGAGCCTGCGCAACGTTCTTTGTGCGGCTCCGTAGGGAGAAAAGCCTGTTTGCGGTGCATGATGTTGGCTCCGATCCGGCTGCGCACTGGACCCACCGCCGATTCAGCACGACTCTGCAGTGTGAGATAGAAGGCACAATCGCTGCGGACTCTCAGGCAGTTAGCCGCGAGAACTGCTGGCATGATCTTTCAGCGCCTCGCGCGCCACCGCGCGTGCAAGTCCCTTGCAGAATCCGTCCGGTGAGAGGGATCTACTTTTAACGGGATGCCAATGTATTTCAATCCTCGCCCGTGTGATCAGGTTTGGGCACATAGACTCTCCGACCGGCCTCCCGGTCGACAAAAGGGGCAACAGTCGTTCTGAGCCCCCGTACGGTCAATGAGCATCAGATCGTTGCACCGACTGCAGTGCTTGACCGACACGTTTCGGCGTTCGGCGTACTCAAAAACCAACAGAATTGCCCGCTCCAACGAGATGTGGGCTCGGGGCAGCAGTGCGCGATAACACTCGAAAGCCCTCATCAAGCGTTCGCCTCGCGACAGCTCGGGCAGTGCGCCTCGAGCATCGGGTGCAATCTGCTCTGGAATGACCTGAGTCTCCACGGCGATGAACAGGAAGGCCAGGCTCTCCGCCTCCATCTCGAAAGACTTTCCAAAATAGGCCGTCTGCGAGGGTGGGCTCCCGCGGCGGTAAGTGCTGCGTGCGGGATTGTAGCGCCGGCACAGCTGTACGATTTGGTACCTCGACAGGCCCGTCCACCGCGCCACCGTACCTGTTCGGGCATCGTGAGAAATCATCCATCGGGCCAGATCGCGCTTGCGAATTTCGAGTTCATATCGGTTATCGGACGTTGGCATAGATCACTTCGGCGGTCTTTCAGAGTGCAACCTGTCCTCTTGTAACCATGCCTGAGATTCGCGGCGGTGTGACCCACCGAAATGCGACGAATCTCTCTACAACTCCACACTCACGCCGGTGTGAGTCGAGCTCAACAGTCGGTGTGATTCGGTCGCACTCGCCTTCAGGCACCGCAGAACCGTCATCGGCTTCGCATCCAAGCCGGGCTCTCCCCTGGCAACAATGCTGGCCCAAATGTCTGCCCGGTCGGCCCAGCGCGGTCGAACCCACTCAAACTGGCTCCGGGCAATGTTGCCCAAGTCTGCAATGCTCAGCTTCGCAAACTCACAGACCACTTCCTCGCCCATCCCCAGCAAGACGCTGGCGAGTGACGGCACGGCATGTACGGTGTGCCAGGCCACCATCAACACGGAGTGAGCCAGAACGGTGTCGTGTCCTATGGGGACCCACCACGAGCGGGGCTGCCGAATTTCATCCGGGTCCCGGCCGGAGGCAACTCGACCCCACCGAACGGGGTCGTTGAAACCCGCATCGACCAGAAAGACACCACATCGGCCCCGCTCACGGCACTGCCCGACCATCAGGCGACTGAATTCGGGGAGCAGGCAGTGGGGCAAGGGAAACTGTGTGGGATGTGACTGGGCGCTTGCGACCAAGGCTTCCAGAACATCCGCGTTCAGATCGGCGATCGCTTCGAGCACGCCAGCGAGTACGTGCGGATCAGGAATAGCCCGTGGGCGCGTACTCATCTCGACCCTCCTTAGTTGCCTGCACTGCAACAAACCTCCGTTGACCCGAAGGGTCAGGTTCGCGGGGTTGGTTTTGGCGGCAAGGCAGTCCCGGCAGCTCTTCTTGAATGTCCTATTCGTATCTGTAATTCATATTACGGAATAACTCAACGTGATTTTGTAGAAGGCGACGCCTTTGACAATATATATGCCATATTTTGAGTCATTTGGAACACTGTTTGTCGTCTGGTGTGGCAGGAAGAAACTCGAAATTTAAAGGCAGTTATTTTTTTCCGTATTTTAAAAAACAGCTTTCATGCCTATACTTCTCGAATTACTCATGCCATCGGCGGGCTTGCTGCCCGCAGATCCGTCCAGAAAGGGATGAAAGATGGAGGACCCGCAGAAAGCGGCCGCATGCAATGCCTTCTTGAGGCTCCTGGAGCCACTCGCGAACATCGCACTCGCATTTGGAGTCGGCGTCGGCGAAGTGCAGGCGTTGGCCGAACTGGCCTTCGTGACTGCGGCTCGAAAGGAATACCAGGAAGCCGGCGATGGCGACCCCGACAACGTCGGGCGTATCAGTGTAAGGACAGGACTGCCGCGCCCCACGGTGATGCAATTGCTGGCCGGAAGCGGCTACCTGGATGTACGAAATAAGCCGTTCATGAACCGAGCGGCCCGCGTCCTTCGGACCTGGTGTAGCGATACGATGTATTTGGATGGAGCCGGAGTGCCGGCCATCCTACCGGTCATGGGTCCGCCACCCTCCTTTCAGGCACTCGTGAAGGTGAGTGCGGGCCCCGAACTCAGCCGCACCATTCTGAAAGAACTGCTGCGGGTCGGCGCGGTACGGCGCGTGCGGAAGAATCATATTCAGGTCGTCCGCCGCACGTACTCACGCGTGACTTGGGATGACTCCTTGATCACCTCCCTCGGGGATGAGGTCCGGGATCATTTGCGTGCGTTTGTCCTTGCGCTCCAGGGCCGTGATCCGCCGGTGTTCCGCCGCTTTGTCGCGCAGGGCGCCTTGGCGCAGGAACACGCCGCCATTCTGGAGCGGGACTATTCCGGCCACTTCAACGCCAACATTGATTCGTTGAGTCGCGCGCTGACTCAAGAATCCGAATCAGACCCCAACAGCCGCGGCCCCCGGAATCGACTGAGCGCCACCGTCATCATGCTTCGGGAACCGGACGTTGAGACGGAACCGAAACCCACACGCCGGCGTGCCAAACGCGCAAAGAGAGCGACGCCGGCTCGGCGGGCGGGGAAGAAGAAGCGATAGGACCGGCAGAATCGTGAGCATGGGACGCACAACTAAGAGAATGAAACGGCGCAGTAGAAGCGCCTCAATTCCGTACGTGACAAAATCCGACCACGCGCGCACACCGCAAAGACGAGCCGGTGCGCCCGACTCTTCTTTCGAATATGAATGCCTGAGCTTGTTCTATGAGATTCTGGCAGAGGCGGGACTTCCAAAGGCGCGCCTGCTCGAGGTTTCCAACTCCGCGATCGGACGCCTCAAGGATTCTCAGCGGTCCTGGAACGCCGCTGACCTGGGCTACTTCCAGAGATTGCCCCACGTCGTCTCACTTTGGCATTTGCTGACCGAGTACGTCGATGCTGAATACGTCCATTCAAAAGCACGTCCTCGGAAGCTGAAGCTGACCGCAGCTGGCAATGAACCGTCATTGTACGGCCTCATCCGTCGAGTCTTTCCGAAGGAGAATCCTCAAGATGTACTCAAGACGCTCCGTCGCGTCGGCGCAGTACGTCGGAGTGGTGAATTTTGGCTGCCGACGGCACGAACCCTGGTCTTCAAAAAGCCCCAGGTCGCCCGCTTGGGCATTCTGAATGAAATACGCAACTTCCTGCGCACCGCAAAAAGCAACCTCACACGTCGCGAGAAACTTCTTCAGCGATCCGTCTTCAATCCGGCTGTGCCGACCCGACAACTGCACAGCGTGAATGCAAAAGAGAAGGTGGACGCGGATCGGTTCTTGATTCTACGGGACGCCGATCTGACATCGGAACAGCAAGCGGCTCTTGCGGGTGAACCCGTCGCCGGCATTGGGATCGGGACGTACGCCTATCGCGATACTCCCTTGATAACAGGCCGGTCTGCGATGCGTCGAGGCTCAGGTAGGAAGAAGAAGCGAATCCGATGAGGAAAGCCAAGCGCGCTAAACAACCGCCGCAGACGACTGGCGTCCCTACTGGGAAGACTGTACTCCCGGTACCCTTGGACGAAGAAACCAGGCAGATGTTGGATCTAATTGCCCAGTTGGTCGCTCGAGGTCACTTTGAGCGTACAGCCGCTGCGGACTATTTCAAAGATCGCCTGGACCGTGCTCCAGTCGCCATGCAGAATATCCGACAGCAGCAGCCCGATCACACGTTTCTGCCTTCCGAGGTGATCACGCAATGGGGTAGTCTCCCAGAGTATCTCTCAAACGGACAGCCGCGACCGTTAACCGCCAGGGGCAGGCGACTGTCCATTGAGGCCCTCGTTCGTCGCCTGGATCCTGATGCGGACGCGGACACGATATTGAGGTATCTGATTGACACGCGGGCGGTTGAGCGTGTCGGTCGCCAGTTTGTTCTGACCAGTCGGATTATCAAACACCGGCGTGCCCCCGCCCAGCCGGTGCGTGTCAAGGTAGTTGCCGCCTGACTTACGCGGCGACTCGCGTTTTATGAGCGGCGTTTTCGGCCGCGGTAATTACTGAGTCGCGCTCGGGATTGAGCGTGACAGCAGTGATCAGAT
>Ga0307509_10003852_pt1 | contig 22241 bp, 26 predicted proteins | sample 10_EM_MG_FD_202245 | JGI IMG/M metagenome (GOLD analysis project Ga0307509, IMG submission 202245) | Populus trichocarpa ectomycorrhiza microbial communities from riparian zone in the Pacific Northwest, United States - 10_EM | ecosystem: Host-associated > Plants > Roots > Unclassified | place... | reverse complement strand
TGAATGTCAAAGGCTTAAATCTGATATCTACTTAAGTTTAAGCGTTTGGCATTCTACTTCGATAACCAACTTTCCTCGAGAGAACTAATTGAGTGAAGCTTTCAGCTTAACGATATTAAGTTTAACCATTTTATTCTTCGTGAATTATTTCCTTTATCTCTATCTTCTACTTTGAGTTTTGGTGCTGTCGCAACCTTAGAGTTCACCTCTCTATAGGGTGCCCCCGTTACACCGACATTAGAGACCTTTGTAGCCCTGGGAGAAACAAAGATTTGATCGAAATTTTCCTCCATGGTAAGAAAAGGTGTATCGTACCAGTCCCAATTGCTGGAACCGCGGAGTTGTCACCTAAGTGAATCATCACTGGCTTTCGGAGACATTTGAGGTTGACGAAGAGGCGTCAATTTCGGCAAAGATGGTGAGATGCCCCGGTGTCGATAATCCAATCGATACCTGCTGAATTACTACTAGTCCTTACTGCTAGTGCTTGGACTGAGGCATTAGCGGCACCAGCAGCCTCCGTTTCCCTTGTCTCACTATTTCTACTTCTTCTCGCCAAACTCCGAACTTGAGTTTCCTCTGCCTTCCTCGTCTTGAAGCAACTTTCTTGCTTATGCCCACTCTTGTTGCAGTACCAACAGAGGAGGCCACTATCTCTTCTTCCTGTCCACTGTCTTCCCCCTCTTCCTCTTCCTCGATAACGTCCACGATGGGTTTGGGCCCGAGCAGTCAAACCTTTCGGATTGGTAAGTGTGCTACTCGTGTTGGTGCTCCGGTAATCCGCCTGACAGGTATTCAAAGTATCTTTGGTCTCTTTCATTTTGACAAATAATTCATCTACCGTTCGTTGACCTAGGAGGATGTCACTGAAGGTGTCGAACGAGGCTGGAAGAGCCATCAGGAGGTGCGAGATGAATGCCGACTCTGTGATGGGCACTTCTGTCCCTGACAAGTGGTCCCTAAAGTAGAGCAAGGTTGATACGTATTCTGCGATGGGCTTTCCTGGGACTGGACAAGTTCGTGAGAACTGACGGAGGGTCGACATACGACCAGCTCTCGAAGCAACAGAGTTCAGTTTCTCACCCAGGGGAGTCCACATCTCTCTGGGATCTGTCAGACCATCAAGGTACTGTTGGGCACTCGTAGTACAGGATTCGAAGATCAGGGGCAATCTCTTTGCCCTCTTGACGACGGTATTCGGCTTGTTGGATTCTTTGGTTATCCGGTGGAGGTTGTTCGTTTCCAATCGTCAGTTCAAATGCATCTTCTGCTCGTAGGATGACTTCCATGTGCTTCCGCCACTGAGAGTAGTTCAAGTGGTTGAGCTTAGGGAATTCGCCGTACTTAGACTGATACATTGCATGACTTTGGATAGTAGAAACGGCGGTTTCAGCATTGCGGGCAGAATCTGAAAATTGATCTTGGTTGAACATTTCAGATAGTTTGATTGAGGGGTCTGTGATCGTTTTGGTGATGATAGGATAGAGCGATAGGTAGGTAGTATAAAATTCGTTGTGCCTGACAACGATAGGATAGTAGGGGAGGTAATAGTCATCGTAGGGTCGGAGGCTTCTCGGGTTATTAGCAAGCCTCCGGGCTCATAACCTCAAGAATTTATAGAATTTCGTGAAGAGGCTTTTGTATATAATTGGGTAAGAGTAGTTTTCGTGTTAATTGACTTAATCTTCTTACCACCTATCGCGGAAGTCGATGATTCCTATATACTACAAAAAGGTCAACCTTACAGATATCCACCACACCTGGCGGTTCCATCCCTTCCAATCCGTAACTCATCTCTCTCCATTCTAAACAGCTCCCAAACAACTCCTCGTGTCTCCTCGCATAGGTCCAGACTGCTCCTCGTTTCCTCTCCTCGCATGAGTCTAGACTTCTCCATGTTTGAGGTTATCCGGAAGCCCCTGACAACCTCCGCTACTTACAACAAGGCTAGGAGATATGTCTCTCAGTCTAACAGAAACCTGTCACTCCCGAAACACCGTGGACTCTCTAAAGAAACACACGCAATCTGGGACTATCCTGATCTCCCTTCATCTACTATCCTCCTAAAGTATGTGCCCACCAGCACGCCAACTCCAGTATGCTTAGTGACATAGGGTATAAAAGAAACAAATGAAATCAAATACCCGATGCCTCATACCCTATGACATCAACAAAACCATGAAAAAAATATCCTATGCCGAGCGGCATATGATGTGAGAACAACCCACGAAGCACCTAACCGGAAACCACAATGCGACATGCCCTCTAACCGTATCTCTCCTGACCGCATATCCGCCAACATGCATATCCGCCTAACTGCCTAACCGCATGCCCTATAGGCAATCCAACAGATATCAATTCTAGTATTACATACAACATAGGCGCCCGAATGGCATTCATGCGGATACCACCCCCCCACCGGTAGGTTATACGCTATTGAGGAATAGAAACTTATTTTTACCGGAGTAAAGATGCGTAAAAATCATTATCTTATTATTCGCTCGGGTCGCTTCCGGGGGGGAGGAGGGGCCTGGGCCGGTACCAAAATTCTTTAAATCATGCAGCGTTTTAATAGTCTATTCCGGATAATACCCAAGGTAATATACTAGTAGGGGCACATTTATACCAAAATAACAATAGAAGGTATAATTTTCATAAGTCATTTCTTGGTCGCATTAAAAACGAAGGTACAAAAATAGGTATTAAAAGAAATATAGCCCCCAGCCCCAGTATCCTTCAACCAGGACTCTCCCACTCCTGGCTATGGGTGTGGATAGAGTCTGGTGACTAGGTTTCCTGACGATCTCTCGGGTTCCCTCAGCTCCTTTATCCTCAGATTGTAATGTCGCCGCTGCTACCCTTCTGATGAGAGAGTAGAGATTGAAGAGCAGCTTCTTTATGGTGGTGTAACACTGCAACATGAGGTGTACTAAGGGCTCTACTAGTACCGTTCTAGGAGGACGAGGAGCCTGAATCCCAGGGTAACTTGCATTCCTGCCGCTGGTCCTCGACATCATCTTCTTTTTTCTTATGGGGTAAAGTTAGACCCAATATCCTTCGGAAGGATTCTCTGAAATTCGCCACAAGAGGACGTTCCCAAAAGGTGATAACCACTGCTAGTAGTATTATTCCAGCACATAGTGGGCCTGTGATCTTCCAGAAATCGTTTCGGGATAGAGGATGGTCATTGAATTCTTTTATGTTGTTCATGCCGAAATACTGATAGGATTTCTTGTCAGGAAAATACTCATACGGTAGGCAGGAAGCAACTTACCGAAGCGCAAAAGCTAAGAGGGAGAAAGGCTGTGGTCACGACAGTGAAAACAGACAGCGTCTGCGTCTGGTGCACCTGCTGCTTAAGTATGGACTTGGTCTCGCCGGTTGTAGCCTGTGTCTGCTTGAGTATGCGCCGGGTATTCTCCATAGTAGTCTGTGTCTGCCCAAGTATGTGCTGGGTATTCTTCATACAATCCTCTGTCCGCTTCATCACGGCAGTTGCTTCGTTATCAGACTTCAAGAATCCAAGCAGCTGTCAAGTCATTAGCATTCTTGCTATAAGTTTAGATACGGGAGTATACAATTCTCCTCCCGACCCCCATATGTTCCACCAGTCCAGTGATTTTCTTAATGAAATCCTCCCTCTCTCGAACCACTTCGTTAATAGTTTCCAAGGTATTCAGCCACATCTGCTCGGGATATTCCGAGAGGATAGGGATCGGGATAATGTGCCCGTAGAAGGGATTCCGCCTAAGCGGGTGTCCATTCTCGCAATCGCTATTTTTTGTTCGGTAGCTCTTCGAAAATACCTTGTGTAGATCCCTGAGAATAGCAATCTGTCGTTCGGCCACGCTGGCAGCAGCAAACAAAGCTGCCGAAAGACGGGCAAGGGAGGTAATGTGATCTTGGGCTCGCTCATAATATTCATCCCAGTTGAATTTTTCATTAGAAGCAGTCGTCATCGCGATCCCTTTCTTACCTTTGTAGGCTCTTGCTTCTGATATAATTCGGTCTGTATCCTCCTCCTGACCCCCCTCGAAATTAATGCCTGGTTTCTTTCGCCTAGGGAGTGGGTAGACTAACTACTTTGAACAGAGTGGCTTGAATTTTTCCCAAAGTCCTTAATTCCGAGCCCACAAGATTTGCAATCATATGGACCATTGCATGGAAAGTACCAATGCGCTCCTGAAAGTGGTGAAGTGGGACTTGGCCTTTAGCACTGTCCTCCTTGGATCTGAATGTTGCCATTGTGTCTTCGGAGGTTACTTGGTAAGATGTTTAGGCCAAGAGTGGGGGAGAGTTGGTTGTGGCTTACAGTTATCAAATATCATATACCGTGCCTGATGGACTAATGCATCACCAGAATCGACTTGTATCCCAGTCGTATAGTCTACCTCCTGCTTACATATTACGGTCGTGCAGTCAGGGGCGCCTAGTCCCAGGCGTCTGAAATCTGAGAGTTTAACGCTCTCGCTCCTGAGACATAAAATAGCCTTCTCGCTAGCTTCCCCAAAATATGGAAATGATACGAATAGGATGAAATTATCTTTCGACGAACTCGACATGGACAACTCCGATGATTTTTTGAAAGGTGCCAGTGATGAGATGCCTGTTGTAAAACATCCACGACCGGGCAGTGCTCGAATTCTTTGAGCATATTCATCCATGAAAGCAGTTTCACCTTTCTTCTGAAGGCAGAGTTTTTCCCCCATCGAATATAGTAGACTATCATCCTGTTTCTAGTAAGTAGTTGCTTAGGAAGATAAGATTATTGCCCGGCTGCACAAGAACTTACGTGTGTATCATAACATTGGGGAAAGTCACTTGAAAGAAAAAAACCCTCAAGTGTTAGCATGGGGAACATAAATTGGCCTCTCGGGAGCCATCGTGGTGTATGTAGGAAAGGGTTGTTCATAGCATAGATAGGTAGTGAGAAGGTAGATCTCTTGGAGGCCAACTTACATGATACCCAACCATGGCACCCATGAGTGGATTGGCTGGGATTCTTTCCCTGGGTCGGTTATTTGGTTGAGTTGTTTGGACTCTATAAGCTCTTTTTTTGAAACTCGAAAGAATTTATCATCGCCTGCACTGAAGCGCGCCAAGGAGGGACAATCCCCCCCAGTTGGTGCATCACCCTCCACACAGCTCAGGTAACCTGGGTCTAAATGATAGCAAAAAATCACGACATCGTCAGTTCCTCTATCTTCTAGCTTTTCACTCGCGAGGTTGTAGCTTGGGTCCAGGCAATCTCGCGCATCGCAAAAGTCTGGTTTCCCACCGATGGTTTCCCAACAACCGAAGGGGTCCTGTGATTCCTGACAGAGGGCAGGAGGCTGCGATAGTAGATGGGACACTGCCCGAGCAGATCCTGCGGAGGCTTCGAGGGTTGAGCCAGGGTCTAGCGGAGCGGCGGATTTAGTGCCTGAGTGAGTCATCTTGACTTGGTAGCCTGGGTTTGAGGGGGGGTATAGCGACAGTTTCCTAGCTCCTTACTAGTATGATATCAATAATTGGTAGGAGAACTGCATTCTTATATAGGGAATTTAGTCTGGTGGAGGGTCCCACATTTGGGCAGCTCAGGCTAAATTTTTGACAGCTTCTTGTGGCCAACTGCGCCCTGGATGGGGAGAAGCACAACCCGGTTTAGGTGAGAGTGTGGACGGGCTCCCGGGAAATCCGAATCTGCGCATTAAGTTGACCTGTTAAGAGATGTACTACAGGTATACATCCCTACGGCACAGATCAGGCTGAACTAGTTTTCGAACAACCTACATTAAGACCCCGCTTGGGGGAAAAAAACTCCCTCATTGGAAGCAACAGAATCTCTCCATCTGGAGACCAATCTCCGGGTTGACCCTTTCCGTTTCTGGAACGGGGAGATGTTCTCTCACCTGGACTTGAGTTGTCTGCCCAGAGTGAGCAGGGTTTTCTATGACTGGTAATGCGCTTCCTAGGGTACTAGTGGATAGGTAGGTAGCGCGCACTAGCTTCGGAACTTACATTGAGGTCCGGGAAACCAGACCCCTATCTTAATCTCGAGATTTCCACTAACTCCTCCTTCACCTAGGCCACATCTTTGTACAGTACTCGAGCACAGCTGTGTGCCCAAAGCCCTGGAACCCGTGCTGATGTCTTATAATCCTTCTTTGTTACAGTACCGGTACGAGCCAGGGTGTCAAAACTTCTTGCATGCAGCTACCACACCCCCTTAGGGGCCCAATAACAAGAACATACCCTTTTTAATAAGTCAAGTTGGTATTGGATTATAAATACAGGTAGTGGGAAAAGCAAATTGGAGTCCCCACATGCCCCTCATCCTACTTGTCGGAGAACGCTATCGCTAGACAAAGTTACCGAGTGAGCCTCACTTTTGTCCTTCATGAGGGATCACTCGTTTCCTAACTGGTGCTAGTGCCGCGCAAATACTCGAGTATGATACCTTAGAGTACCCTTCCCCTTTCGGAAGCGAGCCCGCCTTTAGTTGCCCCACATCAGTTTGCAGACTGAAGCTTCATGCAACCCTTTTTCAAAGTCGGACACTGCCGGTATTTGTGGTTGGTTCTTGTGGTACCGAGGGCCTATGTGCTTTTTGCCTTGTCGCCTGCCACTGCGCATGTTCGCTAAAGGGCGATATCATCTTCTGGACTACCGAAGCTGTGGAAAATTTTGTGCCGCCCCTGCGGTGTTTGGGTGTACGGAACGGTAAGTTAATAAGGAAATTTTGGTAATTACCACAAATTCGTAGACACGCAAACTTTAGACAATAGCCAGGGCTAACTATACGATCGCTCCTGCGCACATCATCACTGAAGAATAAAGTTACTGAGACTGCGCCTTAATCATCTGTCCCAGATACTGTTAGGGGCGCAAAACTCTCCAGGGCTTTAGCAGTCCGGGAGATAACATCCAGAGCAAGGTTTTGATGGACTACCGGTACAGTACAGGAGGTGATGGTGGCCATGAGAGTGGCAGCAGTGGCGTTGTGCTAGTCCCGGGTGAGTGGTGCCCGGGGGTGGGGGTTAAAGAAATCCCGGCGTATAAGAAAATATCCGTGCATGTGAGGGCTTACTCAAAATGTCCTTTTACCCCCCGGATACCCCCTGCTTGGCACTAGTATTGTACCCCCTTCCAGGTGAGTCGCACCTACTGTACCATAAGAACTCTAATAATTGAAACCCACGCTATGGCGTTGGAGTTCCCTTTGTGGGCAAGGTTTGTCAATTCTTTCTTTTTTTGTCTTAAGTTCAGGTCGAGAGGGTCGGTTTTCTCTATTCGCTGGCCCTTCTATCCAAGAGAGGCAATTCTGGACGTCTTTGGAGGAAGCACATCTATTCGAGCTCTTACGTCGCCCTACTGCGGATCCTGGGATTGCTGGCTCCGGCTGGGGTTTCTGAATTGTTGATCCTTTTCAGTAATGTCCTCCGAGTGATTACCCACGACACTGAGAATGATTGGTTGTCTTGGGCTTTGTCCAATGAAGGTAATTTAGTGAGTTAAGTTACTCAAATTCTCAGCTCGTACATCCTATGCTCTCATGTTGTGAACCCAGGGCTTGCGCAAAAGCTTCTGCTAGACATCCTCCTTTCGACTGATTGGCTAACCTAGCATCTTGCTAGCAGGGATGGCTGCTACCTTATCTACCCAGTGTTCTCTCAGAAAATGTAGGGATTAAAGCTCGGCTTAAAGTGCAACAGGTTCCCTGAGTACCAGGTGGCATTCTAATCTCTTTTCTACTATCTAGTGCTTCTTGGCATGAGGCGATTAGTACCATTTGCGCCCTATCACATTGCTCGTTTTAAACAGTGTAACGCCCAACACCAATGAATTGGTCAGCTTACTCTCGGCGGTGCCGACGGGGATGATACAAAAACCACCACTAAGAGTGCCCAGCGGCTTGCTTAATCACCGGTATAAACTGCGGAAATTCACTAATACCGGACCAAGATATGTTAAAACCGGGCCAGCGAGAATAGAATTCATCCTCAGCGGGTGTTTCTCATTGTCCAGTTTATGCAAGCAATTACTCACTCACCTATGACAGCCTATTCTTTACGCCAATATCTCAAGCTATATGATATCTTACTCAACAGGAACTCAGACATCCCGGTCCGGACTTAGCTAATTACCGTAGCTTATACGGTATTGGAGGTTGAGCGTGGGTCGGGCGAGGTTAGTCTGGTCGTAGGCAACACTACCCATCCAGAGCGCAGTGCAGTCGCACCCTAGCCTCCCGGGCGGCCAAGGTCTAAGGAATTTGTTAACTACTACCTGTATACCATGATCCGGGGCGACAGGTCAGCTCCCACTGCAAAGAAATCTCGGACTCCCAAAGGCTCATATGGGACAGTGCGGGATTCGGAATACCAGGGATACGGGAGTGTGACTGCATACTTGTGTCGTAGAGCCGGAATGGTAGGAGTAGAGGTTAACCTAATTTCCCCCCCTACTCAAAGAAGGAAAGTGAAGATTGAGCCTCTCCTGGTTACATTAACCAAATTTCGGCTAGCAAAGACTAAGATCCCTTCACCTAATTCTCGGCGTAGAAGCTATAGCCTGGGAGTCTCCCGTGCCTACAGAGTCCCCCTTCCTGTAATGAGGTGTAATGGATTGCGGTGTGGAGGAGCACTCTGAGGTGGAATTTAAGTAGCGGTAGTGGTTTTGGTTTGTTCTTGTGAAAGCTGGACCGGTATCTCTAGGATAGCAATATTGGCTCATAAGTGATCCCCCATGTACCAGTACAGGTGTTGCTGGACAAAAAAAAAAAAAAAAAGCCAGAACGGATCAATGGAAATGTTTAGTAAATCCTCTTCTCTATCCCTGCGTAGCTTGCGCAGGGAAATAAGCGAAGCCGCCTTACCAAACGCTATTCCGCCAAGCCTTACTTTATTCATACGCTATGCTTCACAATACTCTGGATAGACCACCGCGATATAGTGAGGGGTTTTCAACAAATCGGTCGATTTACAGCGGTTGGGACTTCTAACTGCCGGAGAACTTAAACTTTTGATTGATACAAACAGATATGACAAAAAAATCCAATGAAGAATAAAAGAGAAACAAATGACAAACTGTCTGTGTACAGAAGATAATGTAGAGAGGAGAGCAAAGGTCTGATGGAGGATAGAACAACGAATAAAGGGAAAACAGGAAACCTTTTATCATTCTCAAAACATGAGGCCCTATTCCTGCATGCTACCTGCACATGCCGAATTGCCCAGCTTACTTCCTCCTTGCTATTCCTTTACTGGATTTCATCTGACTAACTTCCAAGGTGAAAGGTTTGTTGCTGAGGGTATCATTGGGCACTATGCCATGGATAAGAAATTTGGGTCAAGGTGGAAGCTGTTTGTTCGGTATCATGAATGTGATAAGGGCTATGGTGTAGTTGCTGTGTTTGATGCTGTTGCAACTTATACTTATGGTATTTCGGAGTAATTGGATTGTTGTTAACTAGGTATGCAGGAGTATCAATGATCATGTAGGAAGCTAACAGAAGTGAAACAGGTATCAAACAATTGTATTTTAAAACTAGAGATGTTGATAGCCTTTGCATGAGTAGCAGCGGTTGACGGATCTCTTTTCCGGAATGGATTAGTATGTGGTGAGCGGCCAAATTCTAACAAGGGACAAGCTCTCATAGAGCGCATAGCACTGGTATGCCAAGATGAGCGCAACCTAGCCTGATTACCCCAACTCTTCATACCGTACCCAGATGCATTATGACTACCCGCCGGGAGAACGACTCTGGGAGAGAGGCCAACATTTTATCGAGAATTCAACAGGTTTCCGCATATTTCATCGTATTGAGTGCGGTACAGAGTATTTATGGATGCGGGGCTGCGTGTTAGAATGTAGGATTGGAGGCCCTGCGACGATGCATATGAGGTCCCGGATTTTGGCTGCGGTGCGCCGTGCCGAGTCCTGAAGAGACCAGAGTGATTGCCGTCATGCCGTAGCACCCGGAGGCTTAGTAGTTAGCTGCTGCCCAGAATGGGTTGCCCTCGCATTGCCGGAATGATTGGTATTGCAGGAATAGTCGCTGATATTTTAAATTACATGACTGGGCAAAGAATGACAGTGCGCGGCGGAAACGTGAGGGGTGGAATGGGGATTGAAGAAACTCTAATGGATCCGCTGGACTGGGAAGTTTGTAAATTATATATTGTCGGCACATCATTGCTCTAATGTGGGTCCCCTCTTCTGTTTTCTAGGGTTTGCATGCTTAAGAATTGTGGAGCGTGTTTGCAGGTTCCTAGTGACAAAAATACCAACCGTTTGGTCATAACATATCACTCGCAGTGAAGAAGGACAGAAAGTTCATATAGCATGTGGATATTATCGCCGGTCTTGTAGGTTACACGCTATCAAAGCAGGCAAAAGCGCTCTTGTTGGGTAACGAGGTGGGGTGAATGGCGCAACTTAAGGTAAAGCACGAGAGATGAAAAGAGCAAGAGTGCAATCGCAATTCACTCTCAGCGGAGCAGCCAAAGATCGAACGGTGGTCGGGATGGATGCTTCCTCTCTAGCTAAGGACAGGCCAGAAGATATATCCGAACTCACAACAACAAAGCATTCCCGAGACGCACGAAACTCTCTATAAAAACACACGCTGCTAGCAAAACCTGATCCCTATCTATCACAAGCAATCTAGAACCCTCCTAATATTCCATTATCCTCCATGATCCTAAAGCCTATGCCCTGCCAGTGTGACAATTCCCATACGCTTAGTGACATAGCGTATTAAAGAAACAAGGAAACCAAATACCAGATACCTCATACCCTATGATAAAGAGACATCAGGAAAGCCATAAAACCGACACCCTATGCCTACCGGCAAAGGATGTGAAAACAACAACCTACTGCAGAGAGCCTAACTGTATGAAACCACAAAGCCGCAAGCCCTATAACCGCATCTCTCCCGGCCGCATATCCGGATATCACAGATGCATATCTGCACAACCTTATTAACTGCATGCCCTATACTGGAAATGCCCTGATGTTTGTGAACACCGCCGCTATTACATATCATACCAGCAAAATCCTGAGACTCCGGTAGTTTTTTTTGCTGGTCTGCAATAGTAGTCGTGTTTAAAAACGTCACGACATTACTGAAAAACAAGAAACTCGGGACATCTGTATCTGCATTCTGAAGGGGAGGAAACTACAAGTCACCAACTATCGCAGATGGGGGACCCCGCACAGTAAGAAAAGCCACACGATTTGCAATCAGTTCAGCTCTCTTAGCTATTTCGCAAACTTTCACCCACCCAAGATGAACTCTGAGAAAAGAAAAGAAATCCAACCGAAAAGAAAGTCCAACCTGGCTAGTTGTCCGACTATCATATATATATACAAGAGTTCCTGCTTTTTTTGTGCGTGTCCCGGGTGTCTTCCGTCTGTTGGCGATCTAAACTGTTGCTTCGTTGTCCCGCAGTGGTGGTGGGAGGCAACGTGAGAGAGAAGTGAAAAACCGTCACCTTATATAGCTCACACACCCCCCCCAACCCCTGTCAGCCGGGATATAGCGAACCACCACCCCTGTAGGAAACATCACCTCTCTAGCTCCTACGGAAGAAAAGCACCGCAAATTGCCTTTCCCAAGTAAAGATGTATCACCCACGATCATTCATGCTCTGCAAAACAATTCCCAACTAGCAAAAATAATCCAAACTAAGCAAAGCCAAATTTGATCCGACACGTTACGAGTATGATACTCGTATGATACATATCATACACAATCCAACAGTGAAAACCCTTACCCCATAGGCCACCTACACTGCTGCTGGGGTCTCTGGCACCAACGTTCCACAGACGTCTATTCTTACTAATATTCTCAATAGCATACATCCCCATTTCTACATAACTATCATAGCAAAAAAAAAAAATCTAATCCGACAAGTCATCTCCTCGTATCAAACACATCAAAAACCGAAGTACCGAAATAGATATTAAGGAATCAAATCTCTCTCCTTCCCCTAGCCTATGTACCCCTCAATTGTAATATTTCCACTGCTGCATATATGGTATAGACAGAGTATGGCGAGTAGGTTTCTTATCCATCTCCCGGCTTCCTCAGCTCCTCCGTTTCTCGGATCGCAATGGTTGTCGCTGCTGCTCTTGCTATGGTAGAGCACAGTTTGAGGATCGTATTCTTATGGCGTTCGTAGAGCTGCACTCTGGTGGTATGTCGGGGGTCCGGCTACTAATTCCTGGGACGATCGCGAGGTTCCCTTCTATGGAGGGATTGGATTTAAGGGTCCAGACCTGGGAGCCGTCAGGGGGGGGGGAGGGTTCATGTACCACATCTCGAGGTTCCGCCACTTGAGGTTCCGTCACTTGAGGTTCCGCCACTTGAGGTTCCTCCTCTTGAGGTTCCTCCCCTTGAGGTTCCTCCTCTTGAGGTTCCTCCCCTTGAGGAGCAATCCTTTGAAGTGGTATTCCCTCTCCGGACCCCTGCGAACCCGGAATCTGGTTCTCGAGATCTGCCTTTCTCTTAGGAGATCGACGCAATTTCTCCTTGGCATAGAAAGTGAACTTTACCACCCTCGGATTTTTCCAGAAAACCATTACTATCGTTAGTAGTATGATTGCAGCAGATACTGGGGCTGTTATCGCCCAGAAATCCAGTCGAGATATGGGGTGAGCGTCGAATTCGTATATGTTGTTCATGCCAAAATACTAGCGGGGTTTTTCCTGTCAGAAAATGAGACATGCTGTGGACGGGAGGTAACATACACCGGTAAAAAATCCGAGGGGAAGAAACGGTGTGGTCACGATAGCGAAACTGGATAACGTTTGCGTTTGCTGGGCAAGTTTTTCCTCTTTCCTCTGGTCAGCCGCACACCTTAAGAATCCGAAAAGCTGGCGGGTCGTTAGCATTCATTCCCGTTGTGATTTCGGATGTGGGAATCATACAATATATCTCTTGATCTCCATATATTCCATCAAGCTCTTGACTTTCCTAATGAAAGCTTCCCTTTCCCGAATCAATTCTTCAATAGTTTTCAGGATTGTGGCTACCTGCACGGGATATTCTGAGAGGATAGGGATCAGGGAAGCGTTCCTGAGGTATTCAGGGTTTCCACAGCTTGTCGAAAACACACTGCGCAGCTCATCGAGAAGGGTGACCTGTCGTTCTGCGACGCTGGTAGCAGCAAACAAGCCTGCCGAAAGCCCGTTAAGGGAGGCGAAGAGTTCTTGGATGCTTCCTTGCTTCCTCTTCTGAACGCTAGTCTGCCGAGCTTCCTCATGATTCTCCCTCCCTCCGTATTGGCCCTCTCTCTCTCCCTCCTGAGCACTAAGACTAAGTACTCGTGGAATTGGTTCTCTCTGCTGCCGATAATCAGCGGGAACCATCTCCATCTCTTGATTGCCCTCGTGCGATTCCCCATCTGACATCATTTGGTCGATATCCCTCTCCTAGTCGTCCTCAAAAATTAATACTAGATTCATTTGATCAACGGAGAGTATAGAGGATAGACTAACTAGCTCTCCCAAGGAGGCTTGAAGCTTCCCCAATACCCACAGTTCCGACTCCATACGATTAGCGACCATATGAACCATTGCACGAAAGGCGCCGATACGCTCCTGAAAGCGGTGAAGCGGGACTTGATCTTTGGCACTGTCCTCCTTAGATATGAATGTCGCCATTGAGTCTTCGGAAATTAGTTAGTAAAGGGGTTTGGCCCAATAGTAGGAAAAGAAAAGTACAGCTTACAGTTATCAAATATTATATATCGTGCCTGATGCACTAATATCTCTCCCATATCATCTTTCTTCCCCTCAATGGCCACGGGTCTGCGGCCTCGAACACGAGATCCTAGGCTGCCGAAATCCAAGAGTGGAACACTCTCGCTCTCCGAACCCAATGTAATCCTCCCCCTGGATTCCCCGAAATATGGAAACGATGCGGAAAGGATCAATCTATCTTCCGGTGAACACGACCTAGGCAACTCCGATGGTTCTTTGGGATATGCCCATAATGAGACCCCGGTTCTAAAGCGTCCACGACCAGGTAGTGCTTGAACTCTCTGTAAGTATGCCCTCGTGAAAGCAGTTTCATCCATCATCCGGAGAGCGAGTTTTTTCCCTATCGGATCCAGTAGACTACGGTCCTATTTTTTGGTCAGAAGTTACTTAAAATTACTGATGGGCCACATAGAAACTTACGTATGTATCATAGCATTGGGGAAAGTCGCTTGAAGGAGAAAAAAATCCATAAATATTAGCAGGTAGAGGGAAAATTAGACTCTCATAGGAGCCAGCATGGAGTAGGCAGAATAGGATTTTTCATAGAATAGATGGGCGGTGAGAGGGTGGGTCCTTGGACGGTAAACTCACATGATAGCCAACTGCGGCCCCCGCGATCGCGTTAGTAGAGGTCCTCCCGCAGGGTTAACTATTTGGTCAAACTCCCCCGACTCTGCGAACCTATCCTTGGACACTTGGGAGAATTCAAGGTCCTCTTCACTAAACGGTCCCGAGGAAAGGTAGCCCCCCTCGACCGGCGAATATTTGCCCTCGCGGTTCAAGTAATCTGGGTCTAAAGGATAAGTAAAAACTACCACACTGTCCGCTTTTCTGTTCTTTAGCTTTTTGCTCGAGAGGTTAGAGCCGGGGCGCAAGAAATCCTGCTCATTGTAAAAGCCCTGTAGTTTGCCGATGGCTTCGGAATCAAAATAGTGGGTCCCTGGTGTCACAGAGAGCACAGGGGATATCTGTAACGACTGCGCTAATTGATGTCTGGGTCCCGCTGAGGGTCCTGGAGAAGAGAGGGGGTCTGGCGGAGGAGCAATATTCGTTCTTATGCCCTCCATCTTAACTTGGGAAGGTGGGTTTTGAGGGAAGAATATAGCTGTGGTTTCTTAGCATATTACTGGCATGATGCTAACAGTTGATGGGGGAGCCCCATCCTTATGCCGGGCATCCAGTACGGCGGAGACGCTCACAATCCACGTGGTTCAGACTAAAACATTTGATCAGCTCTTATGGCCAACTGCTACTGGAAAGGGGAGAGAGGCGCAATCCAATTCAGAGGAGGATCAGCCATCCTGAGGGGGGCAGATTTGCGCATTAAGCTGACTTCTGTTGGACTGGCGTTTGTAGACACGGCTGCTATTGGATAACTATGCCACCAACCAAAATCATGAGGTTTTGACCTATTTTTTTGTCCATATGCAATAGCAGCTGTGTTCCCAAATGCCAGTTCATCACGAGTACTTGGGTATGAAGGAAAGTCTACCGGGCTCTGGGCTCCCGTGGTCAGTCTAAATTGCGTTCTTAATGCATATTGCGCAACTGACGATCCGATCCGTAGGTAGAAACCAAATAGCAATAGGCTAATTTTTTGAAGGAAAAAAGCTTGTAGAGCACATGCTCTATCCCGATTGGAACATACATGCGACGTGTATGTCTTTATTACTTGTTACACAACTCACAATTTCGTGTTTCTACATCGTATCTGAATGATACTGAAAGTCAAATACTTTATTTCAATTGTGTTGGGGTCGGTTTCTAAACCTACTACCTCTGAGGAGATCAAAATCCTGAGACGATGGGCGAAATCATGATCCCCCGCAAAATTCAACCACCTCCTTCTCTCTAAGAGCAGGGAATCTGTTAATAGGATCTTTGGTTTTGACTGTGGTATCGAATCGAGTCGTTGTGATGGCTGCAGATTGTTAGGGGAGATTGTAGTGGGACCCCTTGTCTCAGGACTGATCGCGCAGCGAGGAATATTGGAGAGGATACCCCCATGCAAGCCTTTACCCCTAGTCAGACCACCCCCCACTTCCCGCACAAGATTTTGCTCTCTCGTTTTAGGCTTAGGCTGTTTTCCAGGGGCAACCACGAGGTTATTTATGATCACAAGCTATCATCCTACTTATCTGAGGGTTTCACTTGAGAACGCACGGGAGTGCTTGGGCCCGCTGCCTGGAGCCCGAAGGTACCGCTGCAAGTGCTATACCAAAATAACTTAACTACCCCGCTCTCCCCTTTCCGGCGTCTACTAAACCCAATCGAAGAGTACAGTACACCTGTGGAATCGAGTGGAGGAAGAAATCCTTGGAGCCCTAACACAATCTTTTTTTTTTTTTTTTGTTAAGTCCTCGGTTTATCTGTAGCTAGCTACGGGAAAATCTATGGCATGCAACCTGAGTTATCGCCTGAAAACCCAATTAACAAAAGAAATCCTCCTCCTCCCAATTCCCTCAATAACAAGTGAGATTTGTAAGCTACAAACAGCCTACGTGAAGCCATAAACACAAAAGTTACGGCAATCAAGTACCAGTCATCTCCTCCTCAACACCTTCCTCCGGCCTCTCAACTACCTTCTCAGGGCGGGAGGGGCACGACATCGCGTGGGCTTCGTGTGGGCCCTCACAGTTCACACACTTAAGCGTGGAATGAAGAGCCCTAACACAATCGGTCAACACTGTCTTGTACTTACGGAGGTACAACTCCTAAGTTTTGTATGTTCCACAAGGTGTAAGAGCAGCAAACCTCGCTTGTGGAACATACGAAACTTAGGCGCTGTACCTCCGTATGTTACTCGAATACTGTGGTAGAAAGCGATGCGTTCTGGATCAAAGTCTCGCTGAGCCCTAGCCAAGGCTCGCCGAGCCATTGCATCTACTCGAGATTTCCCCATCACTCGAAGCGCACATCTTAAAAATTTAACGATACGGAAGAAACAAAGATGTGACCTAACTGTTGGTGTCGCAATACAGTGATAGGATCCCCTGGGGCAAACCAAAGCTAGTAGTGAGAAGGTCTAAAGCCTTAACGACGTTGCCCGAGGCAACTCTGGAGAAAAACAAGGAATACCCAAGGAAACAAAGTTCTTGCTGTGAAGGAATTTTCTTCCCTCTCAAATATTCGCTAAGAATTCCAACTTCCAACTTTCACTCCCCCGAGGGGCGTCGTCACTCTAACGCCCCCTCGACAAACCAGCTGCTAGTATTCGGAACACAAGAGGTTAGCATAAACCACTCAGCCTAGCTTCAGAGCGGGCTCCATTGCTAGTCCCACTTTTAAAATAGGCTGCACTCCCCATTGGGCAGTCTGTGATGCAGCCGCATTCGCAAAGTTCCCGTGCTTTGATTGGTACCGAGACCACGCTTGACTGATACCAGATGCATTATTATGTAACTTGGGGAAAAAAAAAATCAACAAGTATAAAGAATCAAATTATCTCCTATTTCGTATGCCAATCATTGGCTGAAATTACAGTAGCCACACGGTTGGGCATACCCCTAAAAACTGGAACAACCGAGTTGTGTGCTATGTCGTTGAGAATTCCCTACTTTAGAAAGGGGGGCGAAAGAACATAGGAAAAGAAGAGCGTTCCAGCCACTCAACAAGAAATAAAAAATAAAAAAAAGCATCAGACCTTACCAGAGGGGGCAACTCCGAACTACGTACATAGCACACGACTCGATCATTTCAGGTAGTACCCGAGCAGAGACTGCCGTGTTCCTTCGGAGATTGCCATAGAATTCCATAAATAAGCCTCGCCTTGGAATAGGCCACAACAAGCCAAAATCTCGCCCACGTGAGTATCATCCCTTAGACAATTCGGTGATCTTCAACTCAGTTTTGTGGATACGGTAAGGCTTGCGGCTTATTTGTGGAATTCTACAGTGGAAAAGGGGGGGGGGGTTGAGACTGAAATGATGGAAGTCTAAGAACAATGATCCCCGGCTATGTTACACTACATCATAATACATCTGCTATAGCTAAGGTATTGGTACCAATTAGGGGACGAGGACTTTTCCTAATGTGGCTGTCTTATTACTTGCACTGTCGCTCAGCCATCCATCCCTTACTCGAGTACTCACGGGACGACAGGCCACTCATTACGCAGCGCTGTATGAGTACCGCAGTGTACCAGGACTCGAGTGCTAGTACCGTATTGTACTCGTGCGGCTGAGTTCGGGGTGGGCGGGCACCTTGCCGGAATTAGTACGGAACAAGGGAGCGGATGGTAGGTGCCCCGCTTCAACCCGGACGCCCAAGTAGCGTTCTCGAATACTCTCCGAGGGTAAGTTAGGTCGGGCGCACTAGCTTTACCGTACAGATTGTTTGGTGTCTCGCCTCGGTAACCTCTTTGTTCCTCCTTGGGAGCGGGTAGGTGCTAGATTACCAATATGTACAAGTAGTGGTGAAAGCACACCGGAGATTATAGGTCCCTAGGCGTACCGGTACTTTGTTGGAGAGCAACACTGCAGTTCCACCAGGGGTGAAAAGTGGGGGCCTCACTTTTGTCGTTTACTTAAGGTTCCCAATTTGTGCTAATTCCATGTAAACACCATACCCGTTTCGGAAGTGCACCCCTGACCACACCTTTGGTTGCCCCACGTCAGTCTGCAGACAGCTCGTACAAGTACCGATGCTGCGAGCTGTTCATGCAATGCATGTTTCCCAGACCAGACATTATCTGTGTAGCCGTGATACCGAGAGGCTCCGCGCTCCCTCTGCCTTGTCGCATTCCACGGCGCATGTTCGCTAAGGTCAATATCATCTTCTAAACTGCCGAACCGTGGGAAATTTTGGTCCCCCTGGGCTTGAGGAGTGTCCGTGTGGTGCGGGTCCAGAAAGAGGATGGGAAGTCAATACCTTGTAATGTCGCGTGGTAAATTTGGTTGGAACCATCACCCAGAGTAAATCCTGTTCACCGGTACTCACTAATCCCGGTACGCCTAATTTTTTTTGGAGACGCCCCATTGCCCTGTCGTGCTCTTTCAGCACATTTTGTTAATTACCACAAATTCGCTAATAGATAGAAAAACTTCAGACGATCGCCAGGATTAGCTACTTGTATGTTGACCGCACCGACGGCACACAGATCATCGCTGGGGAAGAAAGTGACGGGAGCTGCATCCTCGTCATCTGTCTTAGACACGGACAGGGGCCGGGTTTTAGTAATCCGGGAGATACCGCAAGATCCCGAACAGGGTTTTGGTGGACCACTGGCGGCAGTGGTTGCTATAAGAGTGGTGGCGGTGCTCTTCCCGGGCGGGTGGTGCCCGAGGGCGGGGACTAAAGAAATGCTTGAATTGGGAAAATATCTGTGCGTAGTCGAGTACGTGGGTGGGGACCCCCACAAAAGTTACTGCGAATTTTGGCTTGCTAGTTCCCGCTAACATGTTGATCTTTTCAGCCACGTCCTCTCAAGGATTATCCACAGTACAGAGAAGGAAGTGTGGTCCTAGGCTTTGTCTAAGGAAGGCAGATTGGTGAGTTGAGTTATGCAAATTCTCAGCTCGTACAGTACTCGAGTACATCCTATGCTCTCATGCCGTGGACCTAAGGGCTTGCGCCAGAGTTTGTGCTGGATGCTCCCCTCTTGACTGACTGGCTGACCTATAATAGCATCTTGCCTGCAGGAGAGCTGAATCCCCATCTGGCAAACATCCCCTCCTGTAAACACCGATGAAAATGTGGGGGTCGACTGTTCCGCTTAAAATGCAATAGAATACCGGTATCCAAGTACTAGATAAAATTCTAAGCTCTTCCTACGATCTACTTGTACTCGTACTGTACTGTACTCTCCGGACCATAAAGTCTGCACCCACCCTAATCCTCATAAACTTCCGTCTTAACAAATATACCCAACCCAATGAATTTTTAAAAACAAATAAATAATAGAAAAAAGGAGAATATATATATCCTATGATAGATTTACCACCTGTTTTCCTCAGAGGTCCCATAATACGGTAGCAGAAATTGATCTGTACAAGTGGCGTGAATCGTTGTCAGGGAGGGTTATTGAGTTCGGTGTGGGGAGCAGTGCTTCTTGGCATGAGATGATTGGTAGATATGCGCCCACTCATGTTGCTAAGTATAGCAAGATACCTGTACCCGAGTAACATTCCGCTCTTTGAATTGCACAGGATACTACTGGCAGAGCAGCCGGAATAATACAAATGCCACTACTGCACACGCGAGGGGAGCCCAAGCATCGGGCTTGACTACCGGCACTTGAGGCTGAGGGTGAGTGAGGCGAAGTGGGTGTGGTTGTTCTCGTAGATCACTTTAGGTATTCAGAGAGCTAGCGCACTCGCACCCCGGGATCACCCGGCAGCCAGGACCCAAGGAAGCTGTTATTACCGTATACAAGTACCCACTCCACAGTGATCGGGGATGACAACCGGAGTGCGCTGTAAAGAAATCGGGGACTCACACATTCCAATAGGGCAGTGTGGTATGCAGATTACACAAGGCGCCGGGGTGTGACTGTCTATTGTGGAGCCACGATGATAGGAGCAGAGGCTCACCTGATCTTTTCCCATATTCAAAGAGCGAAAGTGAAGATTGGATCTCGTCTACCCTTATTTACTCGCTAGATCCACTGTCGGGGATCGGGTGCTTGGCTGGCTCGTTGGTGGGGCATACGCGAGTCGAGTCACCGAACCACGACATGCCACAATAGGCTTAGCAGAGTAGGTTAACAGAATTGCGAATAGTAGTTACTGATAGCTATTATACCAAGTTCTGCTCTCCTAAGCTATGCCGCGTCCACAAAAGCACCATTCTCTCTTCGTGTGTTTTTTGTCTCTGATTGCTGACATCAGCGATAGTGGATCTAGCGGGTGGATACGATTGTTAATTTCACTAAATCCCGGCTGGAAGAAACTGAGATCCCTTCACATTATGCTCCGCGGAGGGTTCATGCTACGGGAGCCTCCCGTACCCAGTCTACCGAATGAGCGCCTCTGCCCTTGGGGTGGTGTGATGGTGATATCTGGGTTGTGGTTATGGTTTTGGTTGGTCCGGAAGGGTGTTGCGGGGTGGGAGTTAGACCGCGGTAGTGGTTTTAGCTTGTCCTTGTTCGATGAAAGCTTGATGTCATCCCTAGGGTAGTGCCGGTATTGTCACTCCATGTACGAGTACGGTACAGCTGCTTCTACCCATACAAAAGAAGACATAACCAATCAATTGAAATGTAATAAGTCCACTTTCCAATCCCCGCATAGCTTCTGCACCGCGCTCTACCCAACCAAGCATTTACTACATTCACTACTGTAATTTACAATATTCTGGGTAGACCACCGCAAGACGGTAACGAGCAGGCTCTGATCGAGCCCAGAGCACTGGTATACAACAAATATGGGCTCAACCCGACCTGCATAACTCCAACTCGGCGTACCGGTATCCGAGTGAATTATCACTACCGGTAGGGATAATCACTCATGAGAGAGGGCGAACATTAAATGGGGAATTTTACAGGCTTCAGACTATTGCGCGGTATAGCTTGGTGCGGTACAAGCCACTTATGGGTGAGGCACCGCTGCTTAAAATGAAGCATTGGAGATCCGGGATGATATGTACGGGGTCCCGGCGTTTATTTACCGTGTATCTTGCCAAGTCTTCATGAGGCCAAAATGAGTGTCGTCATACCCTAGCGCTCCGAGGCTTGATTGTTAGGAGTCATCCGGAATGGGTTGTACTGCACCAGCTGTCCGGAATGTGTGCGCTAGCACTTCTGAAGTGATTGGAATTGCAGGAATGGTGGAGGGTATTTTAGATTGTATGGCTCACCAAGGAATGATAGCAAGCGAGGGAGATATATGTTGGGATCACCTGCTATCACTCCCTCCTGAAGTTGCCTCTCTCGTTCTGTACCTTTCCCATCGAGTCACTCTTTTGTTAGTAGTTTCCTTTGTAGAAGGAATTGGTATACCTGGTTTATATACGATATGTGAGGAGTCGCATATATGGCGGGCATCGTTCAGAGGATAGAACGGAGGATCGATTGGAACACTAGCCAAAAGGGAGCAGTAACTCCACTATTGTATATTGTGGTCTCCGGAAGCATTTCCGCTGTCAGGTTCCCGATATTTTCTCACTGCCCCAGGACGGAAGAGTAAAGTCGGGAAAGATTGCTGTATTTTCCCATATAAACCTTCTGTTTGGCCATAAATAGGAAAGAAGAGCAAGGGAGATATGACACAATTTCCATAATTTACAGATCTTATCCTCCTAGTTTTCATTTTTTTCCTTTCCCTCTCCCGCTGTCCTCATTCTCCCCAATCGGCGCCTTTTTTTTTTTTTGAACCATGTGATTATTAATTTAGGTACAAAATCCTGCATGCAGCTTGCACTATGGCATATAATAGCCGGTTCCCCTCCTATTTCGCTGTCGCTCATAGTCGGTAAAAGCAAGTGTGACGGAAAAGCAAGTGTGACGCGCCGGTTTTTTTTTTTTTTTTTTAGTGGCCTATGTAACAACGGTATAA
>Ga0307509_10003851_pt1 | contig 22241 bp, 26 predicted proteins | sample 10_EM_MG_FD_202245 | JGI IMG/M metagenome (GOLD analysis project Ga0307509, IMG submission 202245) | Populus trichocarpa ectomycorrhiza microbial communities from riparian zone in the Pacific Northwest, United States - 10_EM | ecosystem: Host-associated > Plants > Roots > Unclassified | place... | reverse complement strand
CGATGAACTTCTGGCTGTCGGGCTTATTCCACGCGCCCTTCTTGCCGCTGCCGCCGTCGCTCGCCGCCTTGTCGGTATCAGCCTTGAGCTTGCCGACGAGATAGGCGGCATAGTTTTTGTTGTAGGCAGCCTTGTCGCCGGCCGATTGCGCCGCGACCGCTGCCTGCAGATACTTGATCTTCTGGTCGTAGGTCTTGTCTTCGGTCTTCTCGCTACCCTCCAGGGCAGCACCAGCGCCGCTGCTCAGCGCCTGGAATGGCGATTTGCCCGCGCTGTTACCAGCCGCAGTCAGTCCCGCCCCGAGCCCGCCGAATATTGAACGGGTTCGATTCGGATCAAGGCCAAGTGCACGACTGATCGCGTTGCCTTGCGGTGCTCCGGGCTGCTCGGGCGCGATCGGCGGGGCGATTGAGAGCGGCGGTCCGGTCGGGCCGGCGGGCGGGGCGCCCGGCATGCCTCCGCTGGGCGGCGGCACCGGAGGCGGGGGCGGCGGCGACACGCCCGGTCCACCGGCATCGGCCGGACGCGGCTGCGGCATTGGCACCGGAGGAGAAGCCACAGGCGGGGCTGCGGTCGGATCCGGCCCTGCGGCCGTGTCTGCCGGCTTCGGCATCACGGGCGGCGGCGCGGGCGGCATCGGTTCGGCAGGAGGAGCCAGCGGCGTTTGGCCACCAGTGGCGTTGCCCATCGGATCGACGCTGCCCATGGAGCTTCCGCCCATCGGGTTGGCACCGGAGCCCATCGCATCGCTTAGCCAGTCGAACAGCCCCATCGCGCATGCTCCTTAAATGGCGATTGAAAGAAGCCGCGAATTTTCGGTCGCGGCCTGATAATCGACCAACATCGTTCCCCCGGGATCATCAAGAGTTAGAATTGCGTCGGGGCGCCGCTTCATCACATCCTGCGCCATCAACCCGATCTGTTTACGCTTGAACGGATCGGCCTTGTAGCGATAGGAGAACACAGGGGTGCCATCGCGGAGGCTGCCAACCTCATCGATATCTTCCTTGAGGCGCTGATCCGATGGGATGAATTTCGTGGCCGTCCCAAGCGCTGTTCCAAGAAGCGCCAATCCTGAATTATCCGGCTTCTCTTCGGTCGTCGTAGAACTCGCCGGCATTGCGCCAGCCGCCGTGCCCGTAGTCGCGTTCATCAGCTGCGCGGTCTGGAACGGATACTGCTGCGCCATTAGCCACTGATTGTACTGCGCCGTGAGGTCGGCCTGGCTCTTGGCGGTCTGCTGCTGGCCCATCGTGTTCTGGGCCTGAGCCACGCCGAGTTGCTGATTCTGGAGACCTTGGAGCGCGCTGGAACCGCCGAGCGCTCGCGCCAGCGCGCTTTCATTGTAGCCAGCGTTGGCGTTCGCCGCGGAGAGTTTATTCGACACGTCCTGCGCGCCGGCGCCGATTGCGGTGTTGAACGCCTGATTATAGGCATTGCCGATCACGCCCTCGCGCTGGACGTTCTGATTGAAGGCGTTGTTGGATTGCTCGATCCCGGTCCTGGCATCGCCGAAGGCGCCTGATCCCGTCGCCTGGGCATTCGTGGCGTTGTTGGTTGCCGCGTTCGAGATATCCATCTGTCGCAACTGCGGAGCCAGCGCCCGTTCGACGTACTGGTTCATGTAGGGCGACATATTGTTGCTGATCGTGTCGGCCTGGACGTTCTGGGCCGGCGCATTCGAATACTGGTTGATCAGCGACGTCGCCTGCGGCGCCGTGCCATTGCCGGCAATCGCGTCCGTCAGGCCAAAGGATGCCTGCTGCTGCGGTGAAAAGTTGGCAACCTGCTGGCCGCTATAGGGCGTGAATCCTTTGTCCTGCAGGTTCTTGACGAAGTCGAGGTTGCTGGTCGCAGCATTCGCGACAGCCGGGTTCGCCGTCGGCGTCGTGGTTTTTGTGTCGGTTGTCTGTGAGCCGAAGCAGATGGCAGCCTCCTGTCAAATCAAGTCTTATCTGATCCACCGCCGTAAATCCGGGGCCACATATAATAGACACCGTTTTTTGCGAGGCGCGGCCGGCCCTGGTGATAGAATCTCACGCCCGCGCCATTGGCGATCTTGACGGCCTCGTCCAACAGCGCCTGCGAGATCGCCGTGCCATCGTACTGTGGCAGGACGAAATGCCAGCGGTCGGTCAGAAAGCCCTCGTCGCCGTACCACCAAACCGGGTTGATGATGCCCATCGTTCCGACCAGCGCATCGCCGATCATGACCATGATCGCGACCTCGTCGCGGACGACGCGGATCACTTCTTCCAGGCTCTTGATTCCGTTGACGGGACATTGCATCGCCGGCTTTGCCACCCAAAGCAGGAAGCGATGGATGGCAACCATGTCCTGTTCGGTCTCGGCAAACTTGACGGTGAAGTCCGGAATATCGACTTCAAGTGGTTTTGGTTGCTCCACCGGCTTTAAGGTCGGAGATGAGGGTTGCGAGAACTGCGGCGATGTTCGCGGCCGTCGGCGACGTGACATTGAGATTCCTTGTCGGTGTGAACGATCCGGTGATGGTGTAGGCAGCTCCGATATCGATGATGTCTCCGTCCTGGCTAGCCGTTACGATCTCAACGAACATCGCGGCGATGGCCGGCGGAATCCCGGGGAAAGGCCGTCCGTAAAGCTTTCTCATGAGCGTTCTCCGATCCGCCTGATGAATGCAACAGGTAGGCCAAGCCGCACGTAGCACCCGAGCGATGACCCACTGAGCGTCATGCCGATGTAGCGACCAGCGATCCTACAGTCGACTGGTTCGCTGTCGGTGACGGCGATGGTGTCGGTCTCCGTTTCGAGCACGGCCGATGCGTTGAGGCGATCATATGACGTGAGTGTCTGTGTCACATCGCCGATCTGACCGAAAAAGTCATTGACGAGATACTCAACCTCAAAGTTGCTCTTTCCGCCCTTGGTCGTGCCGTAGGGCGAGAGCGTCATAGAATAGGGCAGAGCGACACCATCGGCATCGAGCCCTTCCTCGTGCTGATAGATGAACCCGGAAGCATCTCCCATGTACGGAGAGGTATCGCCTTGGGTGAAGTTGCTTCCACCGGAACGGCCCCAATAGAGCGGTGCCCAGCATTGCTGATCGATCGAATAGATCAGGCCGATAGTCGGCGTAGTCTGCCCTGTGATCGTGATGAAGAAGAAGACTTCATCGTTCTTGGGATTGAAGATCGCCGTACATTGGTAGCCCATGTTGATGCTGATCTGATCGAACAGCCATTTCCGGATGTCCTCGACGTTTGGAATCGGCGTGACTGCACCATTATACGTCCAGAAATTATCATGACCCATCCAGTAGGCGACGCCGTTGGCGGTGACCGCACCATTCGGCGAGATCAGCCCGCAATTCTTGGCGATCATCGACGAGGCATAGACGTAGGTCGCTCCCGTGTATTGGAAGCGGTAGATTGCGGAATCGGTCCAGACGAGGCTCACGAATTCAGCCAGCGAGCGACCGGCTACCAGCTTTGTGCCTTCCGTCAGGGTGCGGATATTCGCCGTATTGGTCGCGGTCGGTGTCCAGACGTCGAGCGTTCCCTGGCTCGGCCAGAATACCTGCATGCCATCGCACAACGCCATGATAAAGCGCTCTGGCGTCACGAACATCGCACGGACGTTGGTGGGCAGGCCGGCATCGGCCGAAATCAAGACTGCCCGCGGCCATGGCTGGGCTTGGGTCGGGTCAAACGAATAGATCGATCCGCCATTGTAGGCTGCGATCAGGATCACACCGAAATGGTCTTCCGACCAGACGCGCGGCTCGATCTGAACGGTGGACGTACTGCGCGCCGTTCCCCATGTCCCGATTCCCCAGCCGCCGACGCCCCAGCCATAACCGAAACTTCCTAGTTCGACACCGACCGGGATTTCATATTTGAAGGTGACTGCGGCACCCCCTCCGGTTGCTCCAGATGTGGCCGAAGCGGTGAAGACATAGGTGTAATTGTCGGAATCAACGACCGTATTGACCGGCACCTCGCTGACATTAGGCGTGATGCCACCAACCGCTGCACTGCCGGCAAGGATAATCAGATCACCCGGAGAGAGACCGTGCGCGACGTGATGGACCGTGATGACGGCTGATCCATTGGTCGTGGTAAGAGGATTGTTTCCGAGCGTCCCCTGCGCACGGTACGGAGTGATGTCGTTCTGCTGGCCGTTCTGGTCATAGACATAGAGCTTGATGTAGGTTCCGACACCGATGAAACCGTTGAACGACCGATCTCGCCATGCGTGGAGCGTTCGCGGAACGCCCATGGTCGCTGCTGCAAATGCCTTGATCCAGCCCCGCATCTTTTGCGGCTTCTTGGCGACGAAACGACAATTGATGGTGTCGATCCATCGTCCTTCGAGCACACGAGAACTGTCCGTCTTGACGACGCCAGGTGGCGGATCGATCGGAAGTTCTTCGAGTTGGGACATCAGTACACGATGCAGATAAGCACGACGGCAGCCTCTGGTCGCGCTTCAGTTCCTCCGGCAGAGGCTGCTGCGAGAGAGCCTGCACCTGGCGCGCCAGTAATGTTGTGGGTATGTGCACCAGCCCCAGCGATTGTAACATTGGCAACGCCTGTGGCGATCGAGAGTCCAACCGCCGATCCTGCGGTATTGTTACCGCCGATCGCGGTGGTTAACCCGTTATTTCCGTTGGTTCCTTGATTGGGGACAGTGCTGCCAGGGTGCCCGTGGCCGGAGTCAGTTGCGGCATGAACATGTGCACCTTGGCTGTCAGTCCCAAGCGTTCCAACGCTCGGTGCTCCAGTCATGGTATGAGTATGTGCCAGGTTCTGATTGGCCTGATAGGTGCCGACGGTGAGTGATCCGCTCGATGAGCGCAAGAAGCGCCCGGTATTAGTCAGGTTTGGCAAGGTAAAGTGTGTACCGTCGACCGCTCCCCACGTCGTGCCAATCGCAGTAAACAGATCAGGAAATGATGCGCGCAAGAGAGAGGCGCCATTGCAGGCCAATTCGCCCGCGCCGGCAGCGGCTTTGCCGGATGCTCTGAATGATCCGATCAACTCTCTATCCAATCGAACCACGTTGTCATTGCCGTCACAAATTACAAACTTCCACGTTGATTGCGGAATTTGCGTTGCTACTCCGGTTGGCGTCTTCCAATAAAGATTAAACGCAGCGGAAGTGCCGTTGATGATGATCCATTTTTTCGAGAGGTTGGGCACGACAACAGTCAGATCGGATGTAAGCGTTCCGTTGAAGAAGTGGATCGCGTCGATATCCTGGCGCAGTGCGGCTGGAGGTGGTGAACCGGAAAGATCGAGCGTGCCTCCCGTATTGGTATGCGTTGTTGCGCCTCCGATGGCGCGTGCCATCGGCTTTGTTGCCGCGTTCGAGAACGTGTCACCCCACGAATTGTTGTTGTTGCCCGTGCCCTGAATGATGAAACCCATGATCGGGTCGTAGGTGTCAGCCGTCATCAGTAGTAATCCCCCGGTGTCGGCGTATCGGTGCCGAACTCTGCCCCTCGGTAGATCAAATCGTTCTCGGCGCTGACCGACTGCACCAGCGCCGTCAACGCCGTCAACGCCTTGTTATACTCCTCGTCGTCCTTCATGAACTCGGCAGCGGCGCAATTTGTCGCTACCCTCATGAGTTTCGGATACCGGCTGGTGATGAAGTTGGTGGGATTCGTCACAGATAGCGGCGGCGGCGCGCGGAAATACATGAGCTTGAAGCTCGTCGCGATTTCGAATGCCGCATCGAACTGCATCATCTCGTCCCAGACGGCCCAGCGCGAAGGCGTCGACGTTATCAATTTGTTCGCCGTGTAAGTTGCCGCGGCACCGCCGCCCACCGCGCCAGCGGTACCGGCCTGATCCCCAATATTGAGATGGACATTATCGACGTCGACCACGTCGAGCACCTCGAATGTCCCATTCATCGTCACGCCATCGACCACGGTGGCACCTATGATCGTAACCGTGGACGCCTGGGTCAGGTTGTGAGCGACGAGATGGGCAAGCACGGAGGATGACCCGGCCGTTGTCGTGAACGGATCGTTGCCGAAGCTTCCGGATAGAGAGCTGTCGTATGCCCTCGCGCCCTCGACTTCCGTTTCGATCTTCTGGCCGAGTTTGATCGAGTTGGTGATGTCCCATGCCTTGCCGATGGGATCAAGAAACCGCAACGGCAATGACACACGACAAGAGCCCGGGCTCATCCCGAACACCCATTCGGTTCGCATTTCTCGCACGCGAAGCAGGCTGACAAGCAGGGACTGCGTTTCTTCGAGGGCGGTTACATTGTCGATCTTGCTGTAACCAACCCAATTCAGAATCGAGCCTGCGGTCCCTTTCGGGGCGAGCAGCGATGTGTATGTCATTGCCATGGCGACGTCAGTCCAAGAACTTCTTGAACTTCTTGGCGACCTCGTTTGGCGGGCAGACACCTTCCTTCACGAGGAACGGGATTGCATCCGAGATTGAGGCGATGCGCTTCTTGTAACGGCGGGCGATCTCCTGGGTGATCTCCTGCCACTCGACGGCCTGTTCGCCTCGAACCCATGACGAGAGATTGATCGGCTCCTGCGCCTCTTCCTCGTCATCATCCTCATCGTCGCCGGCTGCGTCGAGGGCGTGGCCATCCTCCTGATCGACCGCGGCCGGCGCAGCGGCAACTTGTTTTGACGCCTTCGCCATATGCTGGCGAATCTTCTTCTCGAGCCTGCGGCGCAACTCGGCGGCTTCCCGCGTGTCCTCACGATAGTCCGGGTGATCGAGGATCAGGATGCCGCCGGCATCGAAGAACAGGCCATCCTGCTGGAAGTGGATGCGCGCGTGGCGATCGTCGGGCGGCCGATCGCCGTGGATCGTGGCGAAGGAGCGCGCGCGGTCCATGCGGATCTTGGGAGGCTGCATATAAGCAGCCGGCGCCCCCTGTGAGGGAGGCGCCTGGGTCTCGTTCGTTGTGGTGTCGGACATGATGGATCAGATCCCCGAGCTTTCCGGCTTGCCACGGGAACGCTGCACGGCGCTGGCGCCGGTCAGCGAGTGGGCGAGATTGGTGACCGAACCGCCCATGCTCCCGCCCCTGGTATTGGGCAGATTGACGCCATGGACGTTGTCCTGCGGATATGCCGCAAGATCGGTGCCATCGGGGGTCTTGGTCCGCTTCAGGCCGGTGGATTCGCCGGGCGATCCGCCCACCGGGTTTCCGGTGAACACGTCGTTGGTCTTGCTTCCAGATGCCATATCGTCAGTCCTCCATGCGCGGACCAAGGAACTCGTCCTCGCCGCCGATGTCAGGGCGCTCGCCGTTGTAGCGGTTCGCGCGGGAAAGGCAGGTGTAGCCGTCCAAACCTGCGTCCCCGCAATCCGCCTTCATTGCATTGGGCGGAAGCGGGTTCATGATCGGAGCGGACACCAGCCGGTTGCGTCGCTGATAACCGAAGGGATCATAGATCCCCTGGTAGGGATAGCCAGCCATTGAGATGATCCCCTTTGGCTTGGTTGAAACGCGAGAGCCGGGCTCATCCCGGCTCCCGATCACGAGTGGCTCACCACCACTGAACGTCGACCTCGGTGATGCCGGTGCCGGCTGGGGTGCCGCCCACGCCCTTGATCCGGCTGATGAAGAAGGCCGTATCGGCGGGGATATAGGCGGTCTCAAGTAGCACATGCGCGGTGAAGTCGCTCAACGCAGGCGGGATGCCGCCGGTGTTGTTCTGCGCCGTGGCGGTCAGCGCGCGGGCCCGATAGGGCGTGCCCGCCGCGGTGTTGCCAAGGATCGCGGTGGTACCGAGCCGATGGCGGGCATATTCCGCCACGATCGCGCCAGAATCGGACGCGGCAGTGCCGACGTTGACCTCCGGAACGGTGGTGGTGCCTACCATGTCTGCGGTGATGTACGTCCGGATGTCCCGCACCAGACCCTTCTTGCCCTTCGGCCCGAGGATCTTGCGCGATTCGGTGGTCGCCCCGAACGCAGAAGACGGAAACACGTAGGTTTCCGTTACGCCGTTGTCGTAGCTCATTTTGCGTCTCTCGCTTTCTGTTGAAGATGAATCAGTGCGGCCGGATCAGGCCGCGCTATCCCACTTCATGACGCGCGCGTTCGTCGCATCGGGGTGAACGAGACCGAAGCCGCCCAGGTAGTACCAGGCGATGCCGCGGGAGCGGCCGAAGTCGCCGGGGATCTTGGCCCGGATTTCCTCGGGAATGCAAACCGCCTCCGTCACGGTGTCGGCACCCATGAAGAATGCCCACGAAGACAAGGCATTGTTCCATGCGTCCGCGGTGCGGCTCCAGGGATCGAAGGTGGTGCTGTCCGCAGCGCCGCCAGACGGGATGAACGTCTGCTCGATGAAGCGGAAGCTCTCGTAGCGCCCGATCTCGCCGTTGAAGATGTGGGCGAGGCCGGTCTCGGTGTACTGGTGCAACGTCTCCAGCGTGTTCTTGATGCCGCGGAAGGTGGTCACCTCGCCGATCGTGACGTAGTCATCCATGATGTACGGCGAGATGTTGCGCATCTTCATGGTGTCGCCGGCCGCCTTGACATGACCCGTGCCCAACGCGAGGTTGTTGGTGGTGGTGCACGTTCCGGCCGTGTCGAGCGTGATCGCGGTGGCCGAGTTGCCCGACGTCGGTGCGAAACGCAGCGGCGTGGTATTGAATTGCAGGAACGCCTCGATATCGAAATACTTCCGGGCGTCATCCTTGAGGGTCTTGTCGATGATCGACACGACCTCCTGCTTGGCAAGAGAGGTCAGCTTGCCGGTGTACGGCACGCTGTTGCCGGCCTCGGTGACGGTCAGCGAGTGCTGGAGAATGGTGAACCCGGTCTCTGGCATCGGCTGGTTTTCAGAGAGGCGGCGGCCCTGCGTTCCCACGTTGGAATAGACGTTCCAGTGGAAGGCGTCGCCTCGGTTCAGGCCCTTTTCGGTGCCGTCCTCGGCGTCGCAGAGCTGGCGGAACTTGGTGAGCGGCTGGACCTGCCGGCGCAATGTCTTCGACAGCTCGTCGCTGTAGAGATATCCGCCCTCGGTCGCAGTTGCCCAGACTTGTCCAGTCATGGTTGGTGGTCCTCGTCGGTGATGCTCGTCTTCAGACGAGCTGACCGCGACCTCTCCTCATTTCTGCGACAGCTTCCTTCCGCGACTGTTCGGGGGTCTTGGCGGGAGCTTCGTCTCGACGTGGGGTGACGGCGCGAGTCGGTTGTAGCGGGATTGCCATCCGCCGTTCGGTTCGATCCACATTGACAGCAATGCGGGCCTGCCCCTTGGGCGTCGGCGCGGGTTTTGATGTTGGCGGACCGCCACGATACGTCACAAACTTGTCCTTCGCCTTGTTCAGGATGTCGGACGTTTTGCTGACTTCGTGCCCGCTGACCCGGTAGAACCTGTGCCAGTCGGCGAGGTCTTTTGGGTTGGTCGGGATCTGCGATTCATCCATCCCAAGCGCCTTGATTTCGTCGCGGTAGATGTCGTAGATCAAATTCTCGATCACGACACTCGCGATTTTGTCTTGGTCAAGCTCGGGATTTGCGGCTCGGAACGCCTTGAGGTCGGCCTGCGACTTGGCCAGATCATTGGCAATCAGCCTGTTGACCTGCCCCTGGTCCGCCTGCTTGCTCGCCACGGCCGTAATGACCTTGCCGAGTTCCTGCGCAGCTTCTTCCGGGTCGCCGAACTGGATTTTCTCGATGACGCTTTTGAGATCAAGCTCACCATTGGGGCGGTGGGCGATCTGCGCATCTTGGTCCGATCCGTCGTCTTGCGCGTTCGCTTGACCGTCATTGGGGCGACTGGTCTGGCCGGAGCGCTCTTGCCGAATCTCTTTCGCGGTCTCAAGCATAACACGCGATTCTTCCAGATAGCTATCCGCTGCCTCGACCTTTCGGGCGCGTTCGAGCCATTCATCCTCAGATAAAGTGATCGCCTTGCCGCGGATCGTCTGGGTGATCATCCGGGGCTGGCGCACCTCGGGCTCGGCCGGCGCGGCAGCCGCGCGGCGGTCGGCCGCCGAAACTCCGGGCTCATCGGCATCTGGGTCCGGCTCCAGGGTCTCGGCCGCGACCTCTCCATAGATGTTCTCGGGCTTGTTCATGTCGCCGTCGAACGGCGCCAAGATCCCCGGCCGCGCAAATCGATCAATCATCGCCTGCCGCTTGGCGTCTCCAGGCGACATCTGCACGGTCTTGCGGGCTGCCGGGCGCTCGCCCGGCTCCGGGGTATCACCTGTCTCCTCGTTGCGAACGAACGCCTGCTCGTCGCCCTCGCCTGCGCCGAGGCTGGCGTCGAGCTCGTCCTGGCGCTGGCTCTGCGCCTCGGTCATCTCGTCAGTGATGGGCGTGATCTTCATGTTCGGTTCGTTGGGGGCCATATTATGTGTCCTCTGGGGTTTGCTTGAGCCCAGCACGCTGGGCATCTTCGGGGGTAAGAAGGTCCGCGATTTCCATGCGGTCCTGTTCGTCGAGTTCTCGATCCTCTTCATTGCCGCGGGCGAGCAGCGCGCGACAATCATCGATCAGGTCGGAATAGAGATTGACCTCGTTCTGTAGCATCCTGATTTCGTCGGCCTTGCTCGGATCGATCTTGACGATGCTGAAAACCGCCACGATCGCACGGGTTCTCGCGCGCGCCAAAAGCCACAACATTGGCCTCGTCCCGGTCCCGCGCTCAAGCTGCACCTGTAGATCGATCGACATATCGATTAGTTGCTGCCGCGCGATGGCTTCGATCGGATCGCTCATGCCGTTTCCAGTTCTTTCAGCAGCGAGAGCACGTCAGCGATATCGGCTGCGTCCTGCTCGTCGCGCTCGATCATCTTGAGAAAAGCCAGTACGTCGGAAACGTCCTGGGCGTTGAGAATGGTCTGTTCGAGGCCGAGCACATCGTCCGGAATCAGAACAGGGTCGACCAACCTTCCCGGCGCGATTGGCGGCGATTTCCTGATGAAGCGGGTAGGCGGGACCGGAAGCTTCGGCTCGGCTGGCGCTTCCGGTGGCCGGAAGTCCTTCTTGATCGGCTCAAGGCCGGTGTGCTGGTTCTTGCGACGTCGGCGCGGACCTTCGCTGGTTCCGCCTCCGGAAATCGAGGCCGTGACGATGCCGGCGACGCCGATACCGGCAACACCGATCGAAACGCCACTTGGTTGTGCTGTGATCTGGCCTGCGAGTCCCGTGCCAGAAACACCTTGGAAGAAGGCAGAGACGGATGGCGTGACGATGCCAGCAACGCCTACTCCCGTAGCGCCAGTGAGCGCCTTGTCGAGAGTTACTCCGATCAGACCAGCCGTGCCGGTACCAGTGACGCCGGCTACCGATTTATCGACTTCAGGGGTAAGAGATCTGGCAACGCCGGTGCCGGCAACGCCGATCAAAATAGAAGTCGAACTAGGAACAAGGCTACCGGCGACGCCGGTGCCGGTGACGCCGGTCAGGCCCTTGCTGACCCCTGGCGTGAGAGCGCGGGCGACGCCGGTGCCAGCGACGCCCGCCAGGGTGATATTGACCGAGGCTCCGATGTCCGGCGGGTGCCCGAGTGACCAATGACCTAATGCATCGAAGCCAAGTAGGGACATTTTTCAGAGCATGTCCTAGTTGATGTTGACGTTTCCAGCTTTATGAAACCGTGGATCTGGAAGGTTGAGCGTCGTGAGGAACCCGAGACTTCCGACGATCGAAACATCGCCGCCAGCGGCACCAAGTGCAAACGTAGGCGATCCAAACTCATGACCGCTGAATGAGGCGAAGTAATTGTTCAAGACGCTGACAGGCGCGCTGGTGATGCAACCATTGAAGATATTGATCGATGGCGTTGCGGTGTAGGGGTTCTGCAGAAGGATTGAATTGACGAAGTTTCCTGAAAAATCACATAGGGTAAAGTGATTCTCCTGGGAAGTCGCACCTGCATATCCTATGCCCTGCCAGAAACCATAGCGCTGGCTGGCGAACGATCCGTTTCCGTTGAATATGCTCCGGTTGTACCAGTTGGCTCCATTTGACACGACGCTATCAACGCAGCCGTTAAACCAGCTATCGAAGCAATGACCATCGATTCCCTGAGTATAGAGTGCTGCGGCTCCATAGAACGCCTCAACATGCAAAATCTTCGCGGGGATGTTCTGCGATACGACGATCGCATTTGACGTGACCAATGATGTGTTCGGGTTATAGTAGCCTTGAATGCTCATGTTCTCGACACTGCATCCTCTCACACAACTGGAATCAAACGTGAGCGTATTTACGTTCGTGGTGAAGCCACTCAGATAAGTTGATCGGACACCTGATCCCACCAGTCTGACGCCTTTCTTGAGAGCTACTCCACCTGTCACGCCGAAGATTTGAGGCGGCATCAGAACAACGCCACCATTGTAGGTTGCAGCCATGTAATCGATGGCCTGTTGAATTGGAACTTCATTCGAAGGAGAAGCTGGATCAGCACCGAATGCACGGATATCTGCCCAAGGTTGCCCGCTCTTGAAGTAGTAGTTGTCGGTGATGATCTGGTTAGACATAAATTTTTCTCACAGTTCTGCTGATAGAGAGAAGGAAGAGTTGTTGCTCCCGGCGTCTCTGATGATGCCAGGAGCTCCCGCGGTCGCGCCGGTGACAGTCAGCTGAATGAGGGCTGACGATTGATTATATGGAGTGATGGAAATGGCGCTTCCGTTGAACGTTGATGCCGTCAGAAGAGCTTGAAACGTCGATCCAGCTGTCATGGCTGTCGTTGGCGTTGCTCGCATCGTCGGAAATTGCAGGTAGCCAAAAGCCACGGTCGAGTTGAAACACCATCCTGATGCATAGCCATGGTTGGCGACGGCAGAAGTCGTTTGCTGGTAATAACGTTGACAAAGAACGAATTCTATTCCTACCGGTCTCATCTCAGGAACCGGAGGAGCCGAATTTAACCCGACTGTGATCCCGGGAGTTGCACGGATGTCGGCCTCGCAAATTTGGATGGCTTTGCCATTGGTGGAAAAATTGTTTCCGAAATCGAAAGCAATCTCCAGACCGTTGTACGAAGAGGCATCCGCGGCAAACGTATAAGCGACAGTCGTCCATTGACCGTTAGCGCATGCCTGGAGGGAAACCGCGTTCACATCCGTTGTTGTAGCTGCCCAATTGTCCTGGGCGGTCGGGCGCTTGACGGTCAATGTTGGCGTGATCGATCCGCCTGTGTTGTTGAATATCTTCGCTTGAACCGTGACGTTTTGCGAAACCAAAGGAGCGGCCATCAGACTTTCGATGCGCTGCTTGATAATCGCGTCGGTAACGCTTGTAGCCCCGGTGAGACGAAGCGAATAAAATGATAAATTCAGACTGCTGAACTGTCTGTCTACTGAGACGCTCGCTCCCGTCGGGAGAACGATCCATCCGTCTGCCGTGTAGGCTCCGGCCGTTGTGACGGTGGTCGCTGCCGTGCCTCTTTGCCAAGTATCGAAATTACCATTGCGAAATTTGTTGACGAGTCCACCGCTCACTCCACCGATATTCGATAGTGCCTGAGCCTGTTGAACAGCCGTGAAAGTATTTGCCTCTTCTATCGAGATCAGGTCTTCCTTGACCCCAACGATGGAGACTTGCGGAACGTTGGTGAAGTTGATTTTGGTGCCGGCTCCGCTCTGGCCTGTAGCAGTGCCAGTCCCGGCCGAATTGTAGAGCACTGTGGTGCGCGGCAAGACAGGTCCGGTGGTGTTGTAGTTTCCTGTCCCGATCTCCCATTGCGCGGCTACGGTATCGAGAGCGAAGTATACGTAGGCTCGTCCATTTACCGCGCCGGCAAGCGCAGGCGTTTGATAGTTCGACACACCAGTCGAGACTGTCCAATCGGTCGTTCCGCCGGCCGTCGGATTGAATTTGACGTTGTCGAGCCAAGCGGACATCAGGTGATCTGCAAAATGGCCGTACCGACAGCAGCGACCGGCATGAGGGCCGTGAAGGTACCGGAGCTCACGGTCTGGGTGCCGGCGAAGTCATGAACTGAAACGCCAAGCGTCGCGGTCGGACCATTCTGGATGGTGTTGTAGATCATGCAGCCGATCGTGGAGAATGATGCCGATGTCCATGATGGGTTCGGCGAAAACGTGGTGTAGGCCGATGGCGACGATGCGACCGGATCGACGTTGGTCAGCGCCGTGCCGCCCGCCACATAGCCGGTCCCCGATGTCTCGTCGGTGTTTCCGGTCATGTCAGTGTAGTTGGTCGAGGCCGCGCCGTAAGTGCCTGCGACGCCGACTTTGAACAGCGCCATCTTGAACGTGTCGCCGACCACGGTGACGGTTCCGATCGCGCCGGTCGATGCCTCGGAGACCCTGATCGAGGTCGATGACAGGATGCGCGCGACGATCGTATTCGCCGCGACGTTGGTCCCGCTCAACTGGTTACCGACGTAGACGCCGGTCAATGCCGAAAGACCAGTCCACGTCTGGGTCGAGACACCGGTCCCGGTGAAGGTGCGGGATTGCGCGAAGCCATGCGCGCCATTGAACAGGTCGCGCTTGAAACTCGCCATCATCGCGGTAGTGATTCCGGCCATGGATCAGGCCCCCTTCTGAGCGGCTTCGAGCCGGTCGTGGTGCCAGCGGCGCTCGATGTGCATGACGTCGGCGGTGTGCTGGCGAACGATGTTGCGGATCACTTGGGCCACATCTGGTTTGGCGAAGTGATCGGCCCACGGTGTCGCGGCGAGTACGGCGAGCACCGCATTCTCCGCGCCCCACTGATCCGGCATCTCGATCGCTGCGGCGACGTGATCCTTGGCCGCCAGGAAATGCTTCACTTCGGAGGGCAGCCGCTTGCGCTCTTTGTTCTGCACTTCGTCATGGTGACCGCAAAGGACGGCGAACAGCTTCGGCCGCAGGTCGCGCTTGGCCTGGCGCGCGGCAGCCGCTTCTGGCGTATCGTCATCGGGGTTGGCGTCGACCAACAGACCGAGGATAGCCTCGGTAGTCACATCGGCCCATTTATCGGCCGGGTGCGGACCCCCGTTCGTCACCATAAGCCCAACCTGCATCTACGCCTCCTCGACGTGGAAATGACTTGCCCGACCATCGGCACCGCGCGCGGCGATGCCGATCTTGTACTTCTTCTTGGCCTGCTGCACCTGGGCGGCCGCGTTCTGCTGCTCCTGGGCGCCAGCATTGGCCGCAGGAACGCTGTGATCGCCGAGCGTTGCCGGATTGGCGCCGGTCAGGTCCGCGTTGGGATCTGTGGGGGCAGGCGGTGGAGAGACCGGCCCGCTCGGGACCGCTCCACCGGCAGTAGGCGGCACCGCACCGCCCTCGGCACCTGGCGGCTGGATCGGTGTGCCGTCCGGATTGAGGCCCTGTGCAGCATTGCGCGCTCCACCGATCGCCAAGCCATGTTTGTGACCCATCTCGGCGGCCTTGCCGACCTGCTCGACATGATCGAGATGGAAGCCGAACAGTTGCGCGGCCTCCAGCAATTCCTGATCCTTTAGCGCGATCCCGACCTTGGCGGCGTTCGAGAGCGCGTCCATGATTGCCTTCTTGGCCTGCGCCTTCTTCAGCGCTGCCGAGGCTATCTTGTCGTCGACTTCGGGCTGCTGCATCGGGTTGTTCTGTGGCTGGCCATGCTTGACAAAGCGCTTGCCGCCGTCGCGGTAGCCGACGCCTCCGAAGGTCTCGGCCATGATGGCCTCGCCGTCGATGGTCATCTCGCCGCTCTTGAAGCGGGGATCGAGCTGCACGAAGGGCATCGCCGCCTGCGCTGCGGAGGTGAATTTCATCAGCCGCTGCTGCGGGTCGCCGGCGCCGAGCCCGATTGAGACCCTGGTCGTGACCGATTGCTCGATCAGTTCGTCGGTTATCTCATCAATGCCGTGCTTCTTGAACAGTTGCGCCTTGTCGCCGCAGAGCCCGAGCACGACCTGATCGGATTCGTAATACTGCTCAAGCTTGACGATCTGAGCCAGCGCCTTTTGCGCCCATGTCTCATTCCAGACGCGGAGGTCGAGTTCCTGCACCGCATTGGCTGACCCAGCCGCAAGCTTCAAGCCCCCGAGCGTCTGTCCGAGCGAATTGTTGTTCTGCACCGAGCCATAGTTCTGCTGGCCGGCGAGGTCGTCAAACTCCACGTCGAGATGCTGGCGGATCGCCTCGGCGGCCGGCGGCACGTCGGGCGGCCGCTCCCATGTGACGTCGTCCTTGTTGTTGACCATGATCGCCGAGCCCTGCGCGCGGCGGCGCAACTGGTCGAGATCGACCTGCTTGCCGCGGACGACCTTGGTCACCGGCATCACGTTCTGCTTGAACGCATCGAGCGTTAGGTTGCGGACGTCGTTAGCCTCCTGCTGGAGCATCTGCCAGCTCTCGGCGGCCGCCATCGGGAAGACGCAAAAGGCTTCGAAATTGCCATAGCCGAAAGCAAGTGGCCTCTCGCCGCCGAACTCTGGATAGACGTCCTCGACCGGCATGGGATCAGTCAGCATGAACTTCTCGCCGGCCGAAAAGAACGTCCAGTCGCGACCGGCGGTCCGGATGAAGCTCTCCCAGACCCAGATGATGTCGAAGGTCTGGCCAGTCTGGGCCTCATCGTAGCGGTCGAGGCCCTGGTCGCGGGCCCGGCGGATGGCGGTCGCCTCCATGCGCGCGCCCTCGCCGCACGATTTCAGCTGCGCTTCGCTGACGTCTTTCTTCCAAGGCCGGCGCGGATCGTTCTGGTAGCCTTTGATCTGGTCGATCCGCATCGGCCAGCGGATGATGAAATAGGCCGAGTCCTGCTCCGGGCTGGTCCAGTCACAGGCAGGATCGATGGTGCAGTTTTCCGGCGGGATCAACTGGCAATCGGGACGGTCGATGTGCGGAACCCAGACGTCCCTGACCTTCTCCTGACCATCATCGTCCTTGAAGTTCTCATCGCCCTTGCGGCGCATCTCGAGCTTCCAGCTCTGTTTGGTGACGCAGAACCCGGTCAGGAGTGAGGTCTGGCGGGCGCCGAGCGCTGTCAGGAACCATGGCATGGCGTCCTTGCCGTGCGCGCCGTCGGTGCGATAGTTCACGAGCTCCTTGACCACGGCGGCGCCGCCGCGCTGCATCGGATCGGCCTCGTTCCCGGGCTCGATCGAGATCGTGTCGATGGTCGAGAACAGCGAAGCTGATGTGGCGGCTAGATCTTTGCGGACGGCGCTGCGGGTCTTCGGCACGAACAGCCGCGAGCGGTTCTTGAACTCGTTGGTGTTGTATTTTGAGCCGGTGAAGTGCTGCTGGCGGTACGCCATGTAGGCGCGCTCCCATGCCCGCCTGTTCACCTGGTTCGAATAGAACTGCGACTGCTGCGAGGCTTCCCGCACCATCTGCAGGAACTCTTCATCGGATGGTTTCCGATTGTAGTAGTCATCATCGTCGTCATCGAGGCCGCCGGCCATGTGCTCGGCGTCTTCCTGCGCGGCGTTCTCCAGATCGTCGCGGGAGTTTTCGACACCGTCCTCGCCTGGGGGAGGCAATGCGGATGCTCGATTGCCGGATCCCCGGCCTGGCGCGCCGTCCTCACCCTTGGCGTAGACCTTGTCGAGCATCAGTCCCTCACTGCTTCACGTCGGAGAAGTCGAAGGTATGCAACCGAAGCTTCGCCGCCTCGTATTCGGCACTGTCCTTCGGCCCCCGGCGCAGCCCCATGCGTTCCAACATCTGCCCTCCGGTCTTGCGTATCAGTTTTGGGTCGAGGTCGCCGAACTGGCCGAGCAGGATGACCTGCTTGAGTGTCGGCCCCATCAAGTCGGGGATCGAGAACACTACGATGCCCTGCCGCGATTCGGCCATGACGTACCAGTCATAGCCGTAATAGTTGCGCACAAGAACCTCGGCGACCTTGCGCGCAATCGAGAGGTCGAAGCGGTCGAGTTGATCGGGCGTGCCGTCCAGCGGCGGAATGTATTGCTGCTGGATCTTGACCTGCTTGACGTCGGGACTGCGGCCGGTCGGCTCGACGATGGTCTCCGAGATGGTGATCGGCTCGTCGATCTCACTCATCGCCCTGATATCCCCGCAAGGATATCGGCGAGGGCGTTGTGCGGCGCCGGATCGGCTTCCTTGGTCTGCACGTCGGCCGGCTGGTCGGGATGGGGCGGGACCGGGTCAGAGCTCTCGGCGGGCGGCGTCGCAGGCGTAAGAGATGCTTGATGCATGCTCTGAGCAGCGTCGAAGAACGCATCAAGCATCTGCTTCATCTCGGCCAACCCATGCTCGATGGCGCTGATCCGATCCGAGTGGGCGGCGAACAGGGCGACCAGGTCGGGCTCGACGGACTTGATGTCCTGCTTCGCCGCCTTGATCATCGGCGCGGCTTTGCCCTCGACCGCCGCGAACAGGTGCGCCAGATAGGCGTTCAGTCCCTCGATCAAACCCTTGGCGGTCACGCCGCCCTCGGTGCTCAGGCCGGAATTGAGAGAGTGGTAGTCGGACGGCGGCGCGTCGAAAGGCTTGAAGTCCATTGGGCAGGCTCCTATCAGCGGATGTTGGGTACCGTGGAATACGGCCCCTGGCGGGCGGTGTCTTCATTGAAGCGGCGACCGCGGGAAAACTCGTAGAACGGTTCCTTACGCTTGGCCGTCTCGAAATCCTGGTCGTTGCGCAGCACGAGAACCTTGTAGGGGATCTCCAGCGTCTTGACCTTCACCGGAGGCAGATAGCGGGCGGGCATCTTGCAGTCTCCTACGAATCCGGGTGCGACGGCATCTCGGTGGCGAGACCCTCGAACGGGATCGGCTTCAGAGGGTCCATGTCATAGACTCGGCTCATTGCGTCCGAGAGGTCATCATGAGGCGCACGCGGGTGAAAATGCAATTCCTCGATCGCTAACCGCGTCAAATCATACATTTTTCCGTCCTCGTCCCGCCGCTTGATCGCGGTGACGATGCGGTACGCTTGGTGGGTCACCTCGCAGTACCGCTGTTTGGTGCTGACGTCCCGCATCGGGCGATAGATGAATGTGCCGACGGCCGGGTTGTTCTTGTTCCCAGCTTCCTCCAACCGGTCATAATCCTCCTGCGTCCACACCTCCCAGAGAGCCTGGTTGGCGTGGCCGCCGCCGAAATCCGGGTGGTAGACCGCGTGCGGCATGTAAAAGGTGCCGCGGTTGATGTCCGGTTCGAGCCGCTGGATGCGATCGTTCTTCGAGTGCTTGCCCTGGCGCGGGGTGTTCAACTCCTCGATCTCGAAGAGATTGCCCTCACGCGTCAGTTCGTCCTCGATCACTTCGAGATCGGACTGCATACCGTACTGTTCGTAGCCGATCTTGACCAGCTGCACGCCGGGATGGTCCTCCCACTTCTTCTTCATCTGCTTCATCAGATCGAAGCGGCGGGAGAGCTTCATTCGGTGGCAGTAACCATCGAGCAGGTACTTGTTCCCGCCGACGTCGATGCCGATCACCGCAATGGCGGTTCGATCCGAGCGTTTGCTCGCGCCCTTTGACGGGTCGATCATGATGTAGACGTTCATGATTGCCGGGATCACGTCGTAATGCTTGATCGTGGTCAGGTCGAACGTCGCCTCGGTACCTGCGATCGGATTGAGAAGCATCTGGGCATAGACGGTGCTCTTTTGCGCCGTCTTCAGCTTGTCCCACTCCTCCGGTTGCATCAGGACCGGCCTGCCCTTGATCGAGCCGTCCTCGGTCGCCGGGTAACGCCGCTCCTTTAGTACGCCACGATCGATGATGACGCCGTAGGTGTCGGCGAACGAATAGCGCGTGCCCCAATGCCACTTTCGGGTCTTCTTGGTGTGGCGGCCGAGGTTGCCGGCCAACTCCCAACGCTGCGTCACCTTCTGCACGACCTCAGGGTTGTCGACCATCGATTCGTCGATCAGGTCGTCGAAGTCGAGCAGGTCGTAGTGCTTTCCGGTCCTCATACCGTCGATGACGCCGAACGCCTCGACGGTCGCCTCCTTCGGGTTGCCCTTGCGCCTGACGATGATGCCCTTGTCGCGGGCCCAGAGCGGTGCCTGCTTGCGCGGCTCGTCCCACAGCACGTCCGCATGGATGCGCTTCAGGTCCGCGTTGTTCTCGAACTCCATCTGGATCTGGGTGAGGAACGGGATCGCGATCTTGTTAGTTCCGCTCATGATGGCGATGGTGATCTCCGGATCGATCATCACCTCTTGGATCACGCCGGCAAACGTGCCGATCGAGCTCTTGTAGTGGCCGCGCGCCCACAGATCGAGATACTCGTCTGGCTTTGCCTCCACCTCGCGGCACCGCTCGAACAGCCACGGATGCCAGGCGTCGCGCCGATGGCAGGTGACCGTGAGCAGATAGTAGCGGTCGTTGCAGTCGAGCAGCGCTCGACCGTTGTCGTCGAGGTGCGGCTCGACCGAAGCGTAGAAGCGCAGCGTCTGGTAGAAATCCATGTACGGCAGTTGCGTGAGGATCGCCACCTTGAGCGCCTCATTCTTGGTCGTTAGATATCTGGTCCCCTTAAGCTCTCGGGCCATGGCTTCTAAGGCCGGCCAGCCACTTCCAGATCGACAACTCGTGGAGCCCGCACCAGCCCGAGGCCAGCATGGTCGGAACGCGCCAGATCAGGCCATCCGATGTCCAGATTGGGATCGGCGGCCGCGCGCGACAGCAATAATAGACCGTTCCGTCGCCGTCGATGGCGCGGTCGCTGTGGCGGCAGGTCGGGCAGTGGCCCATCACGCGGCCTCAATATCTGCGAGAAACTTCCCGATCGCGCTCGCGAGCGGGTTGGACGACTCGATATGCGTGGCGCTCCCGTTGATGACGCGCGCGTCGCCGCCGACGGGTGGTTGGTCGATCCCCCCGGTCATGCCGACCTTCTGAGCATCGGCGAGCGCGCCGAGCAACGAGCCGGTGTCCTTCGGGATCAGCACCATCACGTGGGCGCGCTGGGCGGCCTGCTCGGCGATCAGGATGTTCATGATCTTGCGGGCTCGCGCCTCCGTCTTGTCGAGTTCGGCCTCGGACAGCAGCATCAGTTCGGCGCGGCGCTGGGCGATCAGTGCGTATTCATCGAGGGTCAGCGGCGGCGGACTGCCCGGAAGGTTGGCGAATTCCTTCGCGTCCTTTTGGACTTGGATTGCCTTCTGGGCTCGTCTCATGCGCCTTCGGACTTCCTCCGAGACCGGGCGATGGTCTTCCCATGAATTGGCATGCCAGCGCGCGATGGTGCGCCAGTGCGCGTCGAATCCGCGGTTGATGAGTTCGGCAGCCACCCTGCGGGAGCTGGGGTTGGCGATGGTGTCCCAGACAGCGCGCGCCTGCTCGTGGGTGGGCTTGCCCTGGGGCTCGAATTTGGTCGGGTCGATTGTCATCCTCTGATACCCATTTGAACCGGATTTTTGACGACCATTGGATTTTCCGCCGGGGTTCCATAGCTGGAGAAATCCGGAGCGGCCTTAGTGGTCGACGGGGACATGTTAATTTTGTCGAGACCACTTGAGGGTGCCTCGAACTTGCGCTCCTCGATGGCCGGGTTCGGTTCTGCGCCGGTCGGCGGCTGTTCGAGGTTGGCGAGCGTGCCGAACGAGGAGAGGTCCGGGGCGGATTGTGATCGCCCCGTTCCACTTCCGGTTTCGACTGGCGTTCCCTCGCCAGATAGATCCAGCGCGGTTCCGGCGAACTTCTGCCGGCGCTGGCTCATGTTGGCAACGATCGACGAGTTCAGCGCGCCCATGGTGCCAGCCTCATCGAAGTGCGGGTTCAGCGTCCGCTCATTCGTTGTGAACACTTGGTCAACCGGCGTGTTGGGATCACCGACCAGGGCGCGCGCCGCGCGGCGGCTGCCGAAGTGGTGGCCGAGATAGCCCTCCTCGTCGGTGACGTCGCGGCCGGCCACATACGACATCTCGGCCTTGTTCCGCTTGAAGAAGCGCGCCCATCCCTTTGCCTGGGTGTACGGGTCGTTGGAATCGCCGACGCCATACTGCGCGCGGAGCGGGCCCGACATCTGAAACAGGCCGTGGATCGTCTTGCTCGAGTGTGCGTTGGGATCGAACCGACTTTCCCGCTCGGCGGTCGCAAGGGCGAAATTCGGGTCTATGCCCTCTTCTTGGGCCGCCCGAACAATCGCCTCTTGCACCGCGTTCACGCCAGATCCTCGATATCAGCCCGCTGCTGGCGGTGCGGGCGGGTTGGCTTTGGTGTCGATCGCGCCGAGCGAATCGGCGATCGCCTGGGCGTGGACGACAGCGGCATCGAGGGCCGTCTGCTGCTCGGGCGTCAGGCCCGCAGTCGGGATCGCTGCCAGCTTCGCTAGCAACGTATCAATGTCGGTGGCAACGGCGGTGACTTTGCCGTCGATG
>Ga0307509_10003850_pt1 | contig 22242 bp, 15 predicted proteins | sample 10_EM_MG_FD_202245 | JGI IMG/M metagenome (GOLD analysis project Ga0307509, IMG submission 202245) | Populus trichocarpa ectomycorrhiza microbial communities from riparian zone in the Pacific Northwest, United States - 10_EM | ecosystem: Host-associated > Plants > Roots > Unclassified | place... | reverse complement strand
ATCTGAGGGCATGGCCCAGCGCCAAGCACTTCACGTCCTGGCTGTGCCTCGCACCAGGCAACAAAATCTCTGGCGGCAAGGTGTTGTCCTCGCGCACACGGCGATCGTCCAGCCGGGCAGCCGCACTGCTGCGGTTGGCAGCCACAACCGTGGGGCGGAGCGATACGGCGCTCGGAGCATTCTATCGCCGGCTGTCGTCGCGCGCGGGCAAGTCGAAGGCAGTGACGGCGACCGCCCGCAAGATTGCGGTTCTGTTCTATAACACCCTCCGCCACGGCAAGAGCTACAAGTATCCCGGCGCAGACCACTATGAGCAACAATACCGTAGCCGCGTCCTCGCCAACCTTCAGCGCCGGGCCAAGTCGCTTGGCCTCGCGCTGCAGGCCATTCCGGAGGACGCCAATCCGGCTGTTTCTTAGGAAGTCGATTGCGATCTTTGCTGGAGTTCCGAAATGAGATTCCGCTTCATCGAAGATTGCCGCGCCGACTATCCGGTCACGATCCTGTGCGACGTGCTCGGGGTCTCGCCGGCGGGCTATTATGCCTGGCGCTCACGCCCGGAGAGCCGTCGACCCGCCGCCAATCGTAAGCTCCTGGACGACATCCAGCGGGTCCATCGCGACAACCACGGACGCTACGGTAGCCCGCGCATCCATGAAGAACTGAAGGCTCAGGGCCGTGGGGCAAGCCGCGGCCGTATCGAGCGATTGATGCGCCACCACGGCATCAGGGCCATCATGGCGCGGCCACGCCGGATGCGTACCACGGACAGCCGGCACGATCTGCCGATCGCCCCAAACCTGCTCGACCGCAACTTCATCGCCACCGCCCCGAACCGGATCTGGGTCGCCGATATCACATACGTCGAGACCGATCAGGGCTGGCTCTATCTGGCCGCCATCCTCGACCTCTACAGCCGAAAGTAAGCCTCCTCCGAATTGATGGACACCTGTAGTAGGCTCGAGGAGCCAGGAGGTGTTGGATGGAAGGACGTCAACGTCGGTCGTTTACGGACGACTACAAGCGGCAAGCGGTCGATCTTGTGGCTTCGAGTGGCCGCTCGATCGGATCCGTGGCCAAGGAACTTCATCAACGATGACATGTTAGCCGCAAGTTTTGAGCCGGTTACACCGGGCGCAATATTAAAACTGTAATCAGATTGGCCCGATGATCATTGGCGCGGATCCCGCCCGGCATGTCAGCGGGCAAACGCCACGCGGCTTCAGCCGCTGCGGGCACCAAGGAACAGCAACAAAATCCCGAATCTCGCCGGAGCGCCGGAGGCAGATATCGGCTGGAAGCCAGACGCCGGTGCCGTCGCGCAGGCGTTTCGCTTTCACCCAGGCTATCGGCTGGTCTGTTTTGATCCTCACGTGATCCAGAACGTTCGCGACAAACGTGCCCAATTCACCACCGAGACCCACCTTGTTAAAGGTCTCGTGCCCGATCAAATCGGCTTCGGCCTCGAATTGAGAGAGATGCTCGACCCCCTCGCTCACGCAGGACTCGAAGGCCTGCGCCGGTGAGAGGGCTCCGCCGGCCAGGCTGATCGGCGTGTGTCCGGTGCCCCGCCAGCCGACAAGGCAAGGATCGGCCTCGCTACCAAAAAATACCAGGCCAGGTGCTTCGGGCGCGGACAGCTGGAACAGGCGTTTCAGTTTGGCGGCGGCCGCCAGTGAGGCCGCACGCAGCTGATTTCGTGCCAAGTCCCCGTCCCCGTCCCCGTAGCCAAGCATGGCGATCAGCCGGAGGACCTCCTCAGCTACATCGGGCGGGTGCCGGACGCCGGCCAGCACCTCAGCGGCATGCTGAAGCAAGGGTGTGAACTGGTTCACATTCATTCACGCTGCAACTCACGCTCAGATCACGCTCAGATCACGCCAGTCAAGTCAATCTCCCGCGTTGTACAAGCCGGACAAACAACCATGTTGCAAGAGCCCAAAGACAAGAACTGCGGCTCTCCAATTCCGGCTCAGGATGGCGCGCTTCTGGCCGAGGCGATAGAAGCAGTGGAATTCGGAATCATGCTCGTGGCCGGGGACTGCTTCATCATCTTCGCGAACACTATTGCGCGCGAGCTCATGCGTCTGGGCGAAGGGTTACAGGCGAACGTCGGTTGGGTCGCCGCGACATCTGCCGATATCACACAGCGGTTGCGGCAAAGACTGCGGTCACGGAGATTTGGCTACGACTCTGCAAGGCCCCCGCCGCCGTTTCCATTCTACCCAGAGCGATTACCTGAAGGAGGCCAGCCATGAAAAGAACACTCATAGCACTCGGTATACTCGCTTCAACTGCCGTTCTGTCGGATAGCGCATGGGCCGGCGGCCCCTACGGTGGCGGCTACAGTGGGGGCGGGGGTGGCTTCGGCGGTGCCGTCCTCGGCGGCATGCTTGGAGGGATCATCGGCGGTGCTATTGCCACCCAAGCCCAGCCCAGACCCGACCCTTATCCAAGCAGGATTCGGACGACCAAGAAGAGTGAACCCGAGAAGAAAAAACGGGCGCGTCCAGCGGCCGTCACTGAGCCCCAAAAAACCAAGGTCGGTCGGGCTGTGCCGCCACCGAAGCCACCCAACCCGCCTAGCGACGAAAACAGATTCGTCCCGGATGAAATCATGTTCGAAGTCCGGAATTCAGTCCCCGCGTCGGCGATCGATGACATTGCCCGTCAAAATCGGCTGACACGCATCTCCTCGCAACGCCTCGAATTAGCAGGGAGCACAGTGTATCGGTATCGCATCACCGATGGCCGGCCAGTCGCCGCTCTTGCCCAGGCCTTGGAACAAGACGCGCGGATCGCCGCAACGCAGCCGAATTTTGTATACAGGCTTGCGGAAAGCCCGGCACCCAATTCCTTGTCGGGCACGCAGTATGCTGTGTTGCAGATGCATCTGTTAGAGGCGCACCGCGTCGCCACAGGGCTTGGCGTCTCCGTGGCTGTTATCGATTCCGGGATCGACAGTACCAATCCTGAACTGGCGGGTTCAATCGCAGATGCGTTTGACGCAATCGAAGGGGCGGCGAGGCCACACAAGCACGGAACGGCAGTCGCCGGCATCATTGGATCGCATGCTAGGCTCCTGGGTGTTGCACCCAATGCGAAGCTGCTCGCCATCCGAGCGTTCGCCAGTGAGGGCGGCAGGATTGGAGCCGACGGGACGACGGACCACATCGTGCGGAGTGTCGAATGGGCCCATCAACGAGGCGCGCGCGTCGTCAACATGAGCTTTACTGGACCGCGTGATCCGCTCCTCTCACGAGAGCTTCGTGCGGGCAAGGAAAAGGGTATCGTCTTCGTCGCAGCCGCCGGCAATGAAGGTCCGAATCCCGCGGCGGCGGACGATAGCGTGATTGCCGTCACTGCCAGCGATGCAACAGACAACCTTTATCCAGCTGCCAACCGGGGCCCTCACGTGTGCCTCGCAGCTCCGGGAGTTGACGTGAGGGTGGCGGGTCCTTCTGGCACGTACGAGTTCGGGTCTGGCACATCGATGGCCGCCGCGCATGTGAGCGGCGCGGTCGCGCTCATGTTGCAGTCGCGTCCCGATCTGAGCCCAACGGCGGTGCGCACCATTTTGCTCAACCGCGCCCGGCGTCTCAGGACTGAAACCGGCGGCGACGGCAATTGCGGGATCGGTGTCGTGGACGCCCTAGCGTTGGTCACTGAGCCAAGCGGACCGCAAGGTCTGGAAGGAGCAGGCTCAACAGCTCTAGCCGGTGGGGGAGAATATTCGACAGTCGGGGTCGGTCGGACAGTATCGCCTTCGACATCTCGGCCAGGTCAGACCAAAGATTAGTCACGCGAATATTGTCAGTTCGCCCGAATGCTTTCAAAGCAGCATTCGAGATCGTAAAAAAAGGGAACGGATCACCGTGGCCCAAGATGAGGCCTTCGATGTCTTCCTGAGCTATAGCCGCGCTGATGCATCGGATGCACGGCGACTCGTGCAACTGCTCCGTTCGCGTGGTCTCAAGGTCTTTTTCGATCGTGACTACCTCACGCCCGGCCAGGCGTGGCCAACGCTCCTTGAGAAGCATTTGCGTGCGTGCCGGGCTGTTGCCATCTGCCTTGGTCCGGAAGGGCTCGGACCGTGGCAACAACGCGAGCAGTACGTCGCGCTCGATCGCCAAGTACAGGAGAATCACTTCCCGGTCATTCCGCTTCTGCTGCCCGGGGCGAAGGATCCGCCGCTAGGTTTCCTGAGACTGAGCACCTGGATCGATCTCAAGGCCGGCGTGGAGGATTCGACCGCCCTGAACGTCCTGGAGAGAGCAATCAGGGGGCAGGCTCCGTCACTTGATGATGTTGGTCTATCAGACGCGCGCGCCTCCGTCTGCCCTTATCGGGGGCTGGAGCCCTTTCGCGAAGAGGACGAACACTTTTTTGTTGGCCGCGAGGCATTCGTCCGCACATTGCTCGAAAAGATTGGCCAACGACCCCTGGTCGGCGTCGTGGGGGCATCGGGCTCGGGAAAAAGCTCAATTGTATTAGCCGGCCTCGTGCCTTTGCTGCGTCGGCGCGCCGATGGCCGGGTTTGGGAGACTGGGGTCATGCGCCCGGGGCGCCACCCATTGCGCCAACTCGCCGCCGTTTTCCTGCCGCCGGATACGAACCTCGAGGAATTCGACCGGATCGCAGTGTTGAAGAAGCGGGCCGAGCAGCTGGCCTCGGGAGAAATAACGCTGGCCGACGTGATTGATACCACGCTGGAGCGCCAACCGGGCACCGACCGGCTGCTATTGGTCGTTGACCAGTGGGAAGAGCTCTACACCCAGGTACGGGATCTGCCGATCAATGGCAGTCAAGACGCAAGAGACGGGCTGGGTGACGCACAGACAGAAAATGGAGGGACCAGCTCCGAACGCGACACCTTCGTACGCATACTGCTTGAAAGCGTGCGTAGCGAACCACGACTCTCGTTGGTTCTCACCATCCGCGGCGACTTCTATGGACGGACGCTGCAAGACCGAGCGCTCGGTGACCAACTGCAAGACGCGATCGTCAACATTAGCCCGATGGCTCGCAGCGAGCTAAGGCGGGCAATCGTCGAGCCGGCCGAAAAAGTTTCGCTTTCCTTCGAGGCGGGACTCGTCGACGAAATTCTCAGTGATATTGGCAACGAGCCGGGAAACCTCCCGCTCTTGGAGTTTCTCCTCAAGGAGCTCTGGGACCGGCATAACCCGGATCGGCGCCTGACCTTCACTTCATATGCCAGTACCGGTGGTGTCAAACGAGCGATCGCGACGCGAGCAGAGGGAGAGCTGAAGAAGCTCAGCCCAGAGCAGCAGGCTGCTGCTCGACGCTTTCTCATTCGGCTGGTCACGCCCGGTGAGGGGCAGGAAGATACGCGCGCCCGGACGGCGATCCCTCAGTGCGACGAGAGGGTCCGCGAGGTCATCGATCGCTTTGCTGGTGCGCGATTGCTGACGACAGGGCGTGACCCGGCGAGCGGACGCGAAATGGTCGAGGTTGGACATGAGGCGCTTATCAGGGAATGGGACACACTCAAGGAGTGGGTGAATGCAGATCGCGAGTTCCTGCGCACAATTGAGCGAGTGAAGGTATCGATGCGGGCGTGGTACGAGGAGAGTGGCAATAAGGACGAACGCCTCCTTCCGCCTGGGCGGCCATTGGAGGAAGCCCGTGAGCTGCTTGAGCGTGACGATAAGGAGATTGGCGACCTGAGAGACTTCGTCCAGGCATCGATCGCAAAGGATGAAGCACATCAGGAGGAGGAGCGACGGACCCGCGATCAACAGCAGCACAAGGAACTTGTCTTCGCCAAGCGGCTCGCTGAAGAGGAGGCTGCACGAGCAGACACGGCGGAGACGCTCGCCCAAGAGCAAGCGGCGCGCAGCAAGGCTACGAAAAGAACTTACACGATAAGCGGCCTGTTTGGGTTCATGCTCCTCATTGTCGTTGCGGCGCTTGCAGTCACGCAGTCGCGATCCCTGGATCAACAGGCACGATCGTTCGAACAGTTGAGTCTGGCACAGGAAGCAACCGCGCATCGCCTCAGAGAGGCCCAGACCGCCCAATCGCACCTGCTGGCGGAGTTGTCTCAGCGGAAGACTGGATCGGGCGATGCGGCAGCGGGCATCCTATTGGCGTTGGAAGCTTTGCCACGCGATCAGAGCGACAGCCGTCCAGTGGTTGCCGAAGCGACTGCGGCCCTCATGCAGGCCAGTCTAAGTATCCGCGAACGCGCGGTGCTCAAGCACCAAGAGCTGGTTGGCGAAGTCGCCGTCTCACCGGACGGTCGCATCGTGGCGACATCGGATGACAACTCGATCCGAATCTGGGATACAGCAAGCAGCCAAGAGTTCGTAGTGCTCGAGCGCCACGACTTAGCGACTGCCATCGCCTTTTCGCCCGACGGTCGATTTGTAGCAGCCGCATTCGACGGGACAGCCCGGGTCTGGGATACGACAAGCGGAAAGGAGCACGCGTTCGACCACGATGGCGTGGTAAGGGCCGTTGGCTTTTCGCCGGACGGCCTCGCATTGGCGACAGGATCAGACGACAGGGCGGCCCGGATCTGGAATGTGACAACGGGCGAAGTGCGTGTGCTCAGGGGGCATCTCGACACGGTCAGGGCAGTTGCATTTTCCCCTGATGGGAAGGTGCTGGCTACGGCATCGGACGACAGAACCGTCCGCACCTGGGATGTGGCGACGGGTCACGAACGCACCCAACTCTCGCACCAGGATGCGGTCAGGGCGGTTGCTTATTCACCGGACGGGCGCAGATTGGCGACGGCATCGGACGACCGGATGGCTCGCATTTGGGATGACACATCCGGCGAAGTAGTCCAGATATTCCACCACGAGGACGCGAAGGGCGAGATCAGGGCCGTTGCCTTCTCGCTTGATGGCGGCACGCTGGTAACGGTGACACTCGACAATACGATGCGAGTCTGGAATGTCGCAACGGGTCACGAATACGCCGCGTTCAGGCAACGAGACCGGATCAGAGGCGCTGCGCTGTCCTCTGACGGTCGCACGTTGATAACCGCAGGGTTCGACAAGACAGCCCGGATCTGGGACGTCATGACCGGCGAGCGCCTGCTCCCGCACCAGGGCTCAGTCATTATCGCGGCCTTCTCATCAGACGGCCGCACGTTGACGACTATATCGGGCGAGAGGACCGTCCAGGTCTGGGATGTCGCAACTGGCCGTGCACGGGTCCCGATCAAACACGAGACCTTGGTCAATGCTAACGCCTTGTCAACCAACGGCCCCATGTTGACCGCCTTATTCGACAGATCGATCCAGGTCTGGGACGTGGAGACCGGCCGACAAGGGCCGGTCCTGAGCCACGAGAACTTGATAAAGTCCGTCGTCGTCTCGCCGGACGGCCGCACGTTAGCGACCACATCGCTCGATAACATGACACGAATTTGGGATGTGGTGACCGGTCAGGAACGCGCCGCGCTCACGCATCGGCGCCCGGTTACAGCAGCTGTTTTCTCGCCGGACGGCCGCACACTGGTAACTGCATCGGACGATGCGAGAACTCGGATTTGGGATCTCGCGACTACCAGAGCACGGGAACTGGCACATCCAGGCGTGGTCAAGGCGGCTGCCTTCTCGCCGGACGGGCGCACGTTGGCGACCACGTCGCTCGACGATACGCTACGGCTCTGGGATGTGGCAACGGGCCGGGAAGGGCCCACGCTCTCACACAACGATAAAATCGTTGCGGTTGCAATCTCCCCTGATGGTCTTACGTTGGCGGCTGCATCAGACGATAAGACTGCTCGAATATGGGAAATCGCGACCGGCCGAGAATATGCGGTGCTCAAGCATCCGGCACTCATTGGTGCTATTACCTTCTCCCCTAACGGACGCATGTTGGCGACCGCGTCCGACGACATGATTGCGCGGATCTGGGATGTTGGGACCGGCCAGCAATGCGCCATGATCGAGCATAAAGGATCCATCAACACTGTTATCTTCTCGCCGGACGGTCACACCTTGGCGATCGCGGCGGACGAAGCCGTTCGGCTCGTCGCTCTTCCTCCAAGCGACATCCGGGAGCTGATCGGTTATGTGCGCGGAAAACTTCCCATGGGCCGGAAGGAGCTTTCGAAAAGCGAGCGCGAGGAGGCATTCCTGCAACCCTTGCCCACGGGCTACTAACCTGCTGTGATCTCGCGTATGTCAACCCCTGTCCAGCATGGCAAAACGTTTGCCGCCACGAGCGCTCAAAGATGATGACCGCGGATAACGGAACGCCTGAGATGGTTTTGAACACAACAATATACAAGTTCCGAGCTCTATTCTAAGTGGCGCGCCACATTTGCGATTGAGTTATTCAGCCGTCTCCGCGACTCGGCCCAATAGACAACTCGACCGTTCGCACGGGCGCCGACCCTGCGGGCAACACGCCCGATGAGACTGGCGACCGGCCGACATACCCTTCGTAGACAACGGCATCCCCGCATCGGCGGATCAAACCGAAGTCTCCGAGTTTGCAATAGCCTTCCCCCGAACTCGCGCTCCATTTCATCGCCGTCCCTTCAGGGAAGAGTTGCCACTGCCCCCGCAACCCGTCGCTGCGACGTATTGCTCTGTCCTATTCGCAGCAAACAGAGATGCTTCGCCGGACTCATCCAGGAAGATGGAGAACTCCGGGCCCTGTCTCGTGATCAAATCGACATGCTTTCCCGCAGATGAAGACCGCCCGCGCGTAATATAGCGCTCCGCGACCTGCGCAATAACGCACAAGACAAACGCAAACAGACCGATTTGGGCTGCGATGAAAAGACTCGTATAAGTCCCGCTCCGAAGTACCTCGTTTGTAAGCTCCAGACCCTTACTTGTCGCAAACGCCGCGAGCCTTTTGGAGATATTCAGCCGACTGGTCAGAAAACCAATCAAGGTCATGATCGGCCCTCCTAGGGAGGCTCGGGCGCAGTGTCGTGCCAAAATCAATCTTCCTTCAGCCGCCCATCGCTCGGCACGACGACAATAGCGGCCATGACCGTTGCGAGCGGAAACCACGGAAGCGACTGAGCGATCGAAGCACCTGCCTCGCCAAAAGATGCCTTGAATCCCGGTCCCCCGATGACCCCATTTGCGTGACAGTTCGGCGGACGCAGTCTGGGATGAGCGCGACGGAATGCAGAAATTCACGAATTCGCCGCTCTAATTCTTTGAGGCCCGGCACGTTCTGGAGCGTAACCAGCGCCGCCAAGCAACCGCCAAAGGCAGCCCCTCGATCTTCTTTGACGCATCGCCTGTCGCTGCGATGGCATTAAGGGTATTGAAGAGTTCGGGCACGAGCGAAAATGCCGCGTAGATGAACATCATCGTCCCGACATATGCCCACTTGGCCCATGCGTACCGTGCGTAGGAGGTAGAGAATCGAGGCTCGTGGCGCGAAAAATATTCCGGCTGGTTGTCGCAACTTGGTTCGTCGAAGCGAAACCACGAGTACGTCCAGACCATGAGGACGCCGAAGGCGAACGCTACGATCCATTTCCCGGCGCTATCGAGCATCACGGCGAGCCCTTCCGTTCTGGGCGGTGTGGCAGGGCTCCGCCATGGCGGAGCCCTTCGCGGTTCAGTCGTCTCTCACACCGCAACGACGGTCAGCTCAACACGTCAGCCCTCACCCAGCCTTAGAGCGTGATGTCGGTGCCGCCATCGCAACCGCCGGCGTGTTCGCGGTTGCCGATGCCGGTTTGAAGAGCGCCAGAAAGGCACTCCCCTCCGGGACGCCCAGTCCGGTACATGCATTCCAGGCCGTGCCCGCCGTCGCGTACCCCAAGTCGCCGACCTTGTTGTCCCCGACCGTGATCTGCCGGAAGGCTGCGGGTGCGCCGTAAATGCGCGGATGGATGAAGCCAACCGACCGCCCCAAACCTTGATTGACGAGCGCAATCACGCCCGCGAGCAAAGGTGCAACGGCGCTGGTCCCGCCGATGGTGGTCCCGTTTCCACCGACGATGACACGATACCCGCTTTGCGGATCGGCATTCGCCGCCATATCCGGCACACCTCGTCCGACCCTGTGGTCGCCGTTCACCGACGTCGGAATATTCGCCATCGACTGATATCCGGGCACCGAATATTTGTCGCTGATGCCGCCGCCCGTGCCTTGGCCACCATGATTCCAGACCGCCTCTCGCCTGATATCGCCGCCCTGCACATCGATGACGGTACCACCGCAAGCGAGTACGTACGGGTTTGACGCGGGGAAATCGACGTGCGCGCGACCATCCTGGACGGCGTCGGTCGCCAGATCGTCGCCGGCGGCAGCCAGGACCGTTACGCCTCGTTGAGCCGCGTCCCTTAACGCCGAATTCATCGCTGCGAGGCCCTGCTCGGTCCATCCGGACTCCGAAGAACCCCAACTGATCGAGATCACCGATGGCCGGATTTGCTCGTCAGTTGCCGCACGGGTGATTGCGTCCACAAATCCTTGCACGGTGTTGGGAGCGAAATACACGGCTATCGCGGCGCCCGACGCGACCGCTCCGGCGACCTGGATATCCAGGGCGACTTCGCCATCGGCGTTGGGGTTCTTACCCGGCTGGTTGCCGCCGCCCGATACGGAAATCGCGGTCACAACTGGGGTCGGCAAGTTCATGGCCTCGAAGGCCTTCCTGTTGTCCGCATCGCGGTAACCACCGCCCAGTTCGATGATCGCGATGCATTGGCCTGCACCCGAGCCTGCCGTCGCAGGAAATCCGTACAGTTTCGTGATTTCGTTCGGCAGGTGTCCGGTGATCGCGTGAGGATCGAGATGGCGCTTCAGCTTCAGCTTTGCAATCGGCCGAGTATCCAGACCGAGTACCGCTTCGATGCTGCCGACAACCTCTGATGGTGCGGACAAGGCACCTGTGCGGGCCCTGAAGGCGGTGTCGCCGTCATTGTAGTAGTGCAGCTTCGTGCGGAACGCGGCTTCGAGCTTGTTAGCCGGCCCCGTGAGCTTGACCAGGCGCCGCGAGGGATCCAGCTTCACGACCGACAATCCATTCTCGCCTGCGAATCTGGTAATCTTGGCGAAGTCGCTGGAGTAGTCGGCCTGAGCGCGGCGCACTTGGCGCTCGCCTCTCGCCAATTCATCTTTGCCAGCGGGGATCGGTCCCTGCTGCAACAAGGTATCGTCGGACCCGCCCTTCAAATAGACGCTGATCTCGATTTGCTCGGCGGGATTGACCGCATGCACCGCGGCGATCGGGGCCGGGCCTGCCGGAGCTTCGCGATAACTTCCGGGTATTTCGACGTAGTCGTTCGGCATTGAAGCCTCCCTTCAAGATGTTCCTGAGAGCGAACAATGCCGACAGATGTCCATAGACGTGTGAGTTGAGCGCGAATCGACCGTCAACGTTCCATCTAGCGGACCAGCGACACTTCAAAGGCCAGGCTGCTCAAGGCTGTCCGATACGTAGCTGCTCGCATCGCACCCCTATCGCGATACAGATAGAACAGCCGTGGCGCCGGCCTTTCGGCCTTCAACCTTTACGGCGGGGCTTTAAGCCATGATGCTCCGGATAACAGTCAGCAGTTCGAGGGCGTGTGCGCGGCACAGACGACTGAAGGCTCCTCCATTCACGATCATTTCACGCTCGTCCGCTCGAAGTGGGAAGCCATTTCGTTCCCCGATAAGTCGCGGTTTTATTATTCAGCAACCCTTGACCATATCACAACCTGAGATGTACTATCTCCCGTTCGTGCGCGATCCGATAGGTTGCTCGCGTGAGCTCGCGTTTCGCTGGCTGCACGGACCGCGCAAACCACTTATCTGTGTTTCACAAGCGCTGGCCTCCTGGAACCTGCCCTCCTACACTTTCGTCGACGATGTCGAGGACGGGTGGGACAAGATGTCTGAAGCCGGCGACAACACAGCGGTTGGCAAGGGCGAAACCGGTCGCCTCAGACTGAATATCATCGGAACATTTTCAGCTTCCGTGGACGGACACGACGTCAGCCTCAGCCGAAAGGCGCAAGCGCTGCTCGGCTACATGATGCTCTCCTCCTCGCGGCAGTTGCCGAGGACCAAATTGGTCGGGCTGCTCTGGAGCGAGAAGGAAGACCCGCTCGCGAAAGGCTCGCTGCGTCAATCGCTGAGTCAGATCCAGCGCGAACTAAAGGCGCTCGGCTGCACTCATTTTCATGCAAACCAACTGAATGTTGCACTTGAGATCGAGCAGGTGGCGTGTGACGTGATGGAGCTTATCTCCGATGCCGAGCGCGGTGTCGTCCATCCGCTCCTGCTCACGCGCGAACGCCTGACCGACAGTATTCTCGACGATCTGGAAGGAATCGATCCGGCGTTTTCGGATTGGGTTACCGAGACGCGACCGCTGATTCACGAGCGCCTTATCGATGCATTGACAAAGTTGCTGCCCGAGGAGGCCGAATCGGCTGTCTCGGCCGCCGGGGAGGTTGCGGCCAAGGCGATCCATCGGCTGGATTGTGAAGACGAGCGGGCCGTGCGCGTTCTTATCAAGAGCCACGCAGCGGCCGGAAACATCGGTGCTGCCCTTGCGGTCTATGCACGGCTCTGGCGTCAGCTCGAAGATGCCTACGACATCGAGCCGCATACGCTCACACAGGATCTGATTGCCGGGTTGCGACAGCAGCAGCCCGAAACTGTCGCACGGCCGGTTCCGTCCTCAGCCGCGACAACACCCGCAACCGGTCTGGCCGGACCTGCCGCCAGCCGTCCGTCAGTCGCCGTTCTCCCCTTCCGGGCATTGTCACCAGATCTCGAACCTCAATTCACCATCGGTGTTGTCGACAGCGTCGTTCAGGCGCTGTCGAGTTTGAAAGAACTGCTCGTCATTTCTCGCGGCTCGACGATGATCCCAATGTCGGAGACATCGGATCTGCGCGCAGTCGGCCGCGATCTCAATGCGCAATATCTACTTCATGGAACTATTCAGCGCGCCGGCGACGCGATCCGGATCTCCACTGAACTGGTTGCAGCCGAAACGGTCGAAGTGGTTCGCGTCGACCGACTCAGCGGAACTGTCTCCGACGTTTTCGACTTGCAGGATCGCATCGCAGTCGAAGTCATACGCTCGCTGGCGCCGCAAGTGCGCGATCGAGAGCTTCATCGCGCAATGCAGAAGAGGCCGGACGATCTCGATGCCTATCAGCTGGTGCTGATCGGCTACGGTCAGATGTTCAGTCCGGATTACACGACGTTCGTAACGGCGCGGACCAATTTCGAACGAGCGCATATTCTCGACCGGTCGTGGGCACCGCCTCTGTCATACGGCGCCATCTGGCACATGCAGCGCGTGGCGCGCGGATGGTCGGCGAATGCATTGAGCGAACTCGATACAGCGCGGGCGCTTGCCGAACGAGCGCTGGAGCGCAACTCGGCCGATCCGCTCGCCAATGCCGTCAGCGGCTACACGCTGTCACAGTGCGGGCACGATCATGTCGGGGCGCTCAAACAGCTTGACCGGGCAATAGAACTCACGCCGAACCTGGCGCTCGCATTCGCATATCGGGCCGCAGTGCATGTTCGCTGCGAGCGCTACCAGGACGCCCTTCACGATGCCGCGATCAATCTGCGCCTGTCGCCGCGAGACCGGCACGCGTGGTTCGCAGAGATGATCCTCGCGCAAGCATATTTTGCCTTGAACGATATCGACGCTGCCGCCGAGCACGCAACGCGGGTCGCGACGCTGCTGCCCAACAATCAGATGAACCTGCGCGTGCTAGTGGCTACACTCGTAGAGAGTGGACGCCTGGATGACGCGCGGGCTTTTGCCGGGCCGCTCATGGCTGCCGGTGAAATCGACATGAAATGGATCGCGATGTCGCCATGGCCGAAGGCGATGCTGGCGCGCATCGAAGCGGCGCTTCCGCGATTGGCGTCCACGCGAGGGGACTGACACAACGAGGACTCAAACAGAGATCGGGAAAGCAGGAGGCGAGCATGACTAGCGTCGGCGGATACGGAGGTTATGGCGGATACGGGGGCTATGGTGGCTACGGCGGATATGGGGGATACGGCAACTCCGGCGCGAGCGGCGATGCCATGTTCCCCGATCGTGTCGATCTCCCGTTCGAAAGCGAACCGCGCATCGACAGTCTGAAACTCCGTCCTACCGGGTTTGGCACGCGGCTCTGGTCGACCCGGTGGCTCTCGTGGGTCGTGATGTCCGATCTTGCCCTTAAAGAACGTTGGCTCGACCACCTGGGCGGATTTGAACTGCTCGGCGAGCCGGAATGCCCGCCATGGGTCAAAGATCCCAAAATTCTTGAATGCGACATTTGCAAATTGAGAACGATGGCCATCGAGGAACGCGCCGATGCCTTCGCTGAGTTCGTAAGCGAGGCTGACGAGTTCATTTCCAAATTCCTGCACCTCGTGTCCGCGACGGCGGCGACGCATCCCGCGACCGCCCGCATGCTGATCGTCGCCGATGCAGTGACGGCGCTGATCACGATGCACTACAAGTACAAATTCAACCGCCCAAGGCCAACACAAATTGTTCCCGGATTGATGTCGCCGATCCAGCACGGCGGCCATGCCTCTTATCCAAGTGGTCATTCCACCCAGGCTCACGTCTTCGCGAGGCTTCTCACCGCAGTGATTCCGGCATCACTCGGCAATCCTGCATCAAGCGGGCAAAACAGCATATCACAGGCGCTTGATGTGCTTGCCGACAGAATTGCGAGAAATCGCGAACTTGCCGGCCTTCACTACCCTTCAGATACCTATGCCGGGGTAACATTGGCGCAAGCGATTACCGACAAGATTCTCCTGAATAGTGGATACCTGCCGAAGTTCACGAAGATGGTCTGCGAGGCCCAGGGCGAATGGAAAGATTCCGGCGTCTACGCATGATGCGCACCGCAACTCACGTTGTGTGACCGATGCAATAGCTTGACAACGCGCCTGCTGGCGCCGTGTGGGAGCGGACAATGTCCGAAAATGATCGCTACGAGACCTATGAAGCCGTACCCGCCGGGTGCAATCTGCTCGATGCGCATCAGAGAGAACTCGATCTCTATGGCATTCCGCCAAGACCGGATCCGGGTAATTCTGCGGAGCGACAACTCCACGACTTCTGGATCAAGCTCCTTTCCCCACCTTTCCACCCGCGCAAGGCGGAAATAAGCAAGCTGAACCTCAGGCGATTCCAGACACAACCACCCGCCAATATTGAATCGAGCTTGAACTGGTCAGGGGCACTCATTTCTCCGCCCTGGCCCAAGCGGATCACTCTCGCGGTCGCCGGGTGGATCGTGCCGGAGGTGAGGCATCCCTCCCTACCGGCGCTTTTCACGCAGCCAGACACTTCAAAAACCCTGGTCTGGGTAGGTCTCGATGGCCACAATGGCCGGCTGCCGAAAAGTTCGCTTCCTCAAATCGGCACTTTCCACGCGCCCGACGACTCGCCCGAGGGTCGGCACTTTGCCTGGTTGGATTGGTGGCATCATGTACCAACGCGGAAGGAGCAGGAGATCTCGAAGATTCGCAACCTCCAAATTTGTCCTGGCCAAGAGATAATGGCCGGTCTCTGGGTTATGATAAGCGGTGACGTATCATTCTTTATAAAAAACCAATGCACCGGCGAGTATCGCTGCACTCTCATCAAGCGGCAAATGCTCCCCGATATCGAACCGCTTGGATCGTCGGCAGAATGGGTGGTTGAGCGGCCGACAGAACCGAACGGCAAACTCTTTCCGCTTGCGGACTATGGTTGTGTAAATTTCAAGTATTGCATGGCGCGGGCGGCCGAAACGCCGCTTGGGCCGGGACCTGTAATGACGCTGGCGGATAACGGACGCATGATCAAGATGCGCAAGGCTTTTGCAGATCCTTACCGGACCGTCTATGTCTCGCGCGCGGAGCGGCGGCATGACGACGACGGCTCGATCGGCGTCACCTGCACTTTCCACGCTCCGACCTGAACACCCGTTGCGCATGTCGCTCGGTCGTGGACGACCGGAGCCCGCGATGAATGTAGCACGATCGGTGGCGGACGTCTTGCGTGATCACGTGGAACTGGAGGTCGAGGCCATCGACCGGATGTACCTCAACGTCTATATGCCGCACCTGCAGGCGGTCGGGGCCACGGTCGGATACTTGCACAAGCATCGGGGTCAGCGGTTCGCCTCCACGGCCGCAGTCGCGCCGATGGCCAAGGCATTCATTCGCAATATCGAGGAGTTCGTTCAGCGCGAAGGCGTCGATCTGGTGAGCTTCGCCAAGCGGCAGCGCAAGGACGAGGTCACCCAGCAATATCTGCGGCGTTTTACGGCGACCGAAGGCGTGCTCTATGTCGGCAAGGCCCAGGAGAAGGCACGGGTGATGCGCACGGAGCGGCGGCAGAGCAGGACCACCGGGGGAACCTATCCGTGGATCGTAGAGTCCACGGCGATGGTCAAACACTATTATTTCTGCTGCGTCGATCAGGATTTCGGCCCGTTCTTCCTGAAGTTCTGCTCCCACTTTCCCTACAACGCCAAGCTCTGCATCAACGGCAACGAGTACCTCAAGCGCCAGCTGGCCAAGCGCGGGGACGCCTTCGAGGCGCTCGACAACGGCATCAAGTCCTGCGCCGACCCGAAGCTGGCACAACGGCTGTGCGACAGCCTGTCGGCGGAAAAAATCGATCGGTTGCTGCGCAAGTGACTACGGCGCTTGCCGCATCCGTTTCCGCCCCGCGACCGCGCCACCGGCTATCACGTATCAAGCAATACCACAAGGAGGGACAGGCCCTTCGTGCCGAAACCACCATCAACGATACCCGTGACTTCGCCATCGGCCGACGCATCGAAAATCTCGAAGACCTACGCAAGATCGGCTTTGCCGCCAACCGACGTCTGCTCGACGTCCTACGCATCGGTCACGACTGCTTCATCGGTGAAGCATCTTTCCAGAATTTGCGACGACCCGTCACCATCGACAACCAGCGCGCCTCGGCACTTCGCTTCGCCGATCCGCGCGTTCAGGCGCTCTGCCACGTCATGCTGCTGTTCCTTCTCGTCCACGGCACATTCGCCGATTTGGCAGCCTCAATCGCTTTGTCAAGCGACAGCTTGATGTTGCCAAGCCCGCCACGAGCTCGAAGCCTTTCTCGATGTCGGCGGCGATGCTTTTAGCAATCTTGCTCATCAACCGCAATTCGCGCCGAAGGCTCGCGATACCTTTCTCCGTTTGGCTTTCGGGAGTCGACGGCGATAAGTGGAATGCATTTTAGGTTGAACTTGTCGACTAGACTGCCTTGATTTGTTCGCGTTGAAACCGTCCTCCTTGTCGTCCCAGTCGACGATGGCTTTGACCCGTCGTTTCTCGGCAACCCGAACGGCTCGCGGTACCTTCAGAAGGCTCTCCCAATCGCACGGCGCGTGTATAACCGGACTGAGCAGGGCATCATCTATACGTTACCCGTTTCGAATTGCGCTTAGTTCGTGCTCGATGACATACCGGGAGGCGAATTACTTTGGGCTGACGAGTAGAAGAAGAATGCGGGATGCGTGAATGCGGTCGAGAATAGCCGTGCGCCAGTCATAGCCTGCATCGATACGATCATCGACGTTGTCCTTCCATTTCCTCCACCCAGACTCGCGTGCTCAGCTTTTACCGCCGAACTCCGGGGCAGAAACGGTCCACGAACGCGCGCGCCGCATATCGGAATTGATGTTGACTTTCAAAGTCATGGAACGCAGACTTGAGAGCGATCAACTTCTAGCTGTCTCGGCGGGGGACGGGGTGTTGGATGGCGGCCTGTGTTCACTTGGCACCGGAGCAACTCCCGGAGTTCGACGAGCTCTATTCGATCTCCGATCTGCATATGGGTGGCCGGACCGCCTTCCAGATCTTCAATTCCGGCGACGCGCTAGCGGCCTTTATCGAGCATGTCCGGACATTGCCTGCCGCCAGCGTGGTGCTGGTCATCAATGGCGATCTGGTCGACTTTCTCGCCGAACCGGACGCCGTCGCGTTCGATCCGCCGGGCGCCGTGCGCAAACTAGACCGGATCGTCGGCGACGGGGCCTTTGCGCCCGGCTGGACCGCGCTCACAAGGTTTCTGCGGACCAAGGGCCGCCACCTCGCGATCACGCTCGGCAATCACGACCTCGAGCTGGCGTTGCCCTGGGTGCGCGATCACCTAGCCGAGCTGCTGACCGGTGGTGACGAGCGTGCACGCGCACGCCTGACATTGGCGTTCGACGGCACCGGCTATCTCTGCCGGATCGGAAATGCCCGCGTACTGTGCGTGCACGGCAACGAGGTCGATACCTGGAATATCGCCGATCACGAGACCATCCGCCGCTATGGTCGCGACATCCAACAAGGACGTCCGGTCGAGACCTGGGTGCCGAATGCCGGCACTCACCTCGTCATCGATGTCATGAACCGTATCAAGCAGAAATTCCCGTTCGTCGATCTGCTCAAGCCCGAGCTCGAGGGCGTCATCCCGATCCTGGTGGCGATCGCTCCGGAGCAGCGCAGTCGCATCTTTGCCGCCTTGCCGTCTGCCTTCCATCTCGGACTCGACAGGGTCCGCCGTTCAGTCGGACTGCTCAGCGCGGAGGAGCTGGAAGAGGGAGGACCCGAACAGTTCGCCCCGCTACGAACCCTGCCCACAACGCCCCGCATCAGTCGCGAGCAGCTGCTCGATGCGGTTGAGCTGCAACTGGCCGAGGGCGTGGAGCCGATCTCGCTGGTGCCGCTGGATCAGCGCGGCCAGTATCTCGGGATCGGCGGCGCCGTCACCAGCTTCGCCTTCGGCGGTGACGTGCGCGAATCGCTGCGCAAAGGGCTAGACGGCCTGCAAAAGGACCGCAGCTTCGATTTCAAGCAGACCGACGAGACGTTCCAGCAGTTCGACAAGCAGGTTGGCACCGATGTCGATTTTCTCCTCACCGGTCATACCCACCTGGAACGGGCGCTGAAACGAAACGAATCCAGCGGTTGGTACTTCAACAGCGGCACATGGGTTCGTCTCATCCGGCTCGAGGCCGACGTCCTCGCCAGCGCGGACAAATTCTCCCAGGTCTATGACGTGCTCGCCGCCGGATCGATGGCGGCCCTTGACGCATTCCCCGGTCTGATTCTGAAGCGGCGCACCGTCGTGGCGATCCGCTCGTCCCCGGCGGGGACGAAGGGTGAACTGACGCGTTGGGACGAGGCGACTGGTCTCGCAGCGATAGCGAACGCCGATTTCACCAAGCCGGCTGGATAGGTCGCCGTGCGCACGATAACCCTGGAATTGCTTCGGCATGGGCCGGCACACAACCAGCTACTCTCGCCGCTCACTCCCTACTTGGCGCTGTGCGAGAATCACGGTGCCGAGACCCTTCATGTGCCGTTCGAGCACAATCAGTTTCTGCATCGCCTTGATGCGCTCGGTTATCAGTTGCAAGAGCAATCACGCCTGTTCCAGCTTCGGGACACCGCCGCGGTCATTGGCGAGATGCTCGGGAAAATTCCGGGACTGACTGCGGAAGCCAACCGGCGAGGGCAGCCGGGCGAAACGCTCACCCATCTGCGGCTGATCATTTCGGCATCCGAACTGGCGCTGCTTCCGTTCGAACTGGCGATGTCTCCTGCCGGTTGTCCCGGCGCCGGACAATATCTTCTGCTGCAGTCTGACACGCCGGTTTGCCTGACCCGGGAGATCCGGCGCTCGCCCGAGGGCGAGCTTCGCTGGCCCGACCGACCGCGCATCCTCTTCGCGGCGGCGGCGCCACCGCAGGTGGGTGAGATCCCGGTGCAATCGCACCTGCTCGCGTTGCGCAAACTAATCCAGCCGTGGGTGAAGTATTACGATCCGGCCAACAGCCAGAAGCGGGCCGAGGCGGTCGGCGAGCATCTGACGTTCCTGCCTGATGCCTCGGTCGAGGCGATCGAAAAGCATTGCGCCACCGGCAATTTCACGCATGTCCATATTCTGGCGCACGGCATCAAGCGGCCTGAGGCGCACGATTACCGCTACTACGTTGCCCTGCACGACGCGCGCGACCCGAACCAGTTGGACTATGTGAGCGGGACGCGTCTGGCTGCCGCGCTGTGCGCCGCAAGCGAGAACTGGGGGCGCAAGCTGGCGAAGCCCGCCGTCGTCACGCTGGCAACCTGCGATTCGGCCAATGTCGGGTCGGTCGCGGGGGCCGGCTCAAGCGTCGCGCACGCCCTGCACGAGGCTGGCATCGGGATGGTGGTAGCAGGGCAGTTCCCGCTGTCGTTCGACGGTTCGGTACGTTTGGTCGAGGTGCTGTACGAAGGGCTACTTTGGGGCGAGGACCCGCGCACGCTGGTCTATGATCTTCGTCGCCGACTCTACAGTCAGTTTCGCGAACGGCACGATTGGGCGGCCCTCACGGTCTACGCGTCGCTGCCACCGAAATTCGAGCAGGAGCTGTCCGGCGTTCAGATCGAAAGCGCAATGCGCAGCATCAACGCCGCAATGAACTATGCCGACGAATTGATCCGCCGGTTGTCGGACCGGATCGGAAGGAAATCCAGGCAGTGGAGCGCCACGGCGGAGAGCACCGAAGTGTTCAAGACCGCCAATACGAGAATCGAAAAGTCGCGGCAGCGGCTAAAGGCACTGTTGACGTGCATTCCCGACCAGCAGGCGCGCATCTACGGATTGCTGGCGAGCACCGACAAGCGCCAAGCGGAGATCCTGTATGCCGCCAGCCAGCACGTCGATTTCGGCGACAAGCGGGAGGAATACCGATCGGAATCCGGTAAGCTGCTGGTCGAGGCGCGCGATTGTTACTGGAACTCGTTCATGCTCGATCGCGCCAACCACTGGGCGGTCGTTCAATACCTGTCGCTGGATCTCGTCATTCAGCGCGTCCCGGAGCTCGCGAACCAGTCTGCCGCCACCCCCGACGCTATCGCCGGACGACAGGAGAAGGACGCCCGGGCCCTGTGGACCATGGCCCGGCTCTTGTCGCTCTATGACCTCAACACCGGCTCCAGCAAGTCGCGCAGCTGGGCGCATGGGAACCTGCTCGAGCTCTATTTGCTCTCATTGCTCCCCGAGATCCTTCCTGAGGTGAGCTCCGAAATAGCTCCCGCCGCCGGGGGGATCGAAAAGCTGGCGCTCGATCATCAGGACCGGCTGACCGATATCGCGGGCGCCGATTCCTTCGAGGTGTATTCGACCCGGCGCCAGATGCGCCGCTATCTCGAATGGTTCGAGCCGCTGACCAATAACGGTCTGGCGCAGCTACACGGCCTTGCGGAAAGGTTGTTCGACCGGTTTCCCGCTTCCGTCGAGGACAATTTCTAGACGGCCCGATTGAACCGTCCGCGGACAGGCCGGCCTGCGGTCGACCGTAGTCCAGTCTACTCCGAAAGCGACCTGATCGTTAGTCGTCCGTGAAGAAGCTCCCAAAGGCTTGATTTGGAATCCAAAAACGACCGGCTTTGCAATTTGCCGGAAACTGGGCGTTGGAATGGGGTTTCCTTACGAATCTGGTTCGTGTTTCTCTGTCGTGTCGCGGCTCCAGCGGGGGAACGAGATGCGACTACGGGAGCGGCGGGAGGGCGATAGCGGGCTCGAAGCGGCGTTCGCACAGCTGCTCACAACACGCACAACAAGCGCTTGCGGCTGCTTGGCATTGACACCAAGACTGATCATTGCGCCCACGGATTCCGGACCACCTTGCCGTGTTCTGCGGCAAGAGAGACTCCGCGACTGGCCTTTGCAAGAAAATCGTCGAACTCGTTGGCCGAGGGGCGCAAGTCAAAATTCCCTACGAAGTATCGGATGCCGCGGAAATCGCAAAGCTCAATCATCTCTTCGCTTTGAACTTAGGTGACGGAGCCGCAGCTACACGGGCCGCCCATGTTGGCGTTCTTGCGCACCATTCAAGCATACCGCACGGCGTTCGTTTAGGGGTAGAGCATGCTATGAACTTGGCCTTGCGAAATTCGTGATTTGCACATCAACCCTGGCGCAGGGCGTCAATTTTCCAATCAAATATCTGATTGTCACGTCCGTACAGCAAGGACAGGACCGGTTCCTTGTTCGAGACTTCCACAATTTAATCGAACGAGCTGGTCGCGCTGGCATGCACACTGAAGGAAGTGTCATCTTCTCAACGCCAGAACTGTTTGATGAAAAATCTACCCGTCGCGGTCGATGGAAGTGGGAGCAAACAAAACTGCTCCTAATACCAGCCTTCAAAAGAGCTGACTCTGTTTTGTAAAGCGACCGCCGCTGTGATTCTCTTTTGCCTGACCGAATTGATTCGGGAGATCGGCGATGGGCGGGGCGGTCAGGCTACGGCAGGATTT